>Ga0206868_10045_pt1 | contig 36834 bp, 27 predicted proteins | sample Alteio_BWOrgCont_38_FD_152901 | JGI IMG/M metagenome (GOLD analysis project Ga0206868, IMG submission 152901) | Enriched cells from forest soil in Barre Woods Harvard Forest LTER site, Petersham, Massachusetts, United States -... | ecosystem: Environmental > Terrestrial > Soil > Temperate forest >... | reverse complement strand
CTACGTATACTTCACGCGTTAAACTGTATAAAGACCCTACACCGCTATTTACCCGTTTTCAAATTGAAAGCCAGATTGAATCAGCGTTTCAACGTGAGGTGAGACTCCCCTCTGGTGGCTCGATTGTCATTGATCACACAGAAGCACTGATCTCCATCGACATCAACTCTGCACGCTCTACTAAAGGAAGTGATATTGAAGAAACGGCGCTGACAACAAACCTGGAAGCAGCGAATGAAATTGCACGTCAATGCCGTTTGCGCGACTTGGGTGGTTTAATCGTGATTGATTTTATTGATATGACTCCATTACGAAACCAACGTGAAGTGGAGGAACGCATTAGAAGTGCATTGGAACTGGATAGAGCACGCGTACAAATAGGACGAATTTCACGTTTTGGATTACTGGAAATGTCGCGCCAGCGCTTGCGTCCTTCTCTTGGCGAATCCAGCCATATCAGTTGTCCTCGCTGCCTTGGTCAAGGAACTATTCGTGGCGTGGAATCGCTTGCTTTATCCATTATTCGTTTGATTGAAGAGCATTCATTAAAAGAAAATACCGCACAAGTGCGAGCTATTTTACCTGTCGAAATTGCTTCTTTCCTTTTGAATGAAAAAAGACAAGCTATTATTGATATCGAAATGCGACAGAAGGTCAATGTGATCATTGTGCCTAATCCGCATTTTACGACACCGCAATATGAAGTAGAGCGCATCCGCACTTCAGACCTCTCTGTACACGATGAAAAATTGGCAAGTTACCAGTTGACTGCCAGACCTGAAACAGAAGAAACATTAACTCACGCTGTTGTGCAAAGAGCTCACCAAGAACCTGCTATCAAAAACATGCCCATTGACCAACCTATGCCAGCACAAACGCAACCCACTCCGGCAAATAAGGAAAAAGGCTTATTACAACGATTTGTAAATTATCTTTTTGAAAAAAAAGACGAAGATTCATCAGAAGGCAGTTCGACGGGGGATCAGTCAGCTTCTTCTTCAGAAAAAAGAAGGTATGGCACACAGTCACAGCGTCATAAATACCGTGGACATTCTCGTCATAGAAATGGTAGAAGGCCGAATCGTCATGGCCATGATCGCCAACGACACGCTAGAACACAGGAAAACAGACCAACAGAGGTATCGTCGTCGGATGCGGCATTACCAGGAATACAGAGGGACATTCCTTCTCACCAGCCCGTAGCGACAACCCATCACCCTGCTTCTACTGTTGAACATGCAACTATGCCATCCTCCGCACCCGTAGAGCATGTACACCCTGCCTACATTGATCACCAGTCCAGCAGCACCGGTGATAAACCAGAACGCAAGCACCGTCATCCTAGACATCGGCATAATAAACGCTTCTCTAAGCATCGGCATAATAGAAAACCATCCGCAGGGGGAGAGCAACGGCAAACTTCGGCTGGAGAAGATAATTATAGTTCGTCGGGGAAAGATAAGTAATTCGCGGGGGCATAGGTAAATCACATCAACACTGTCACCCCGCAAAATTTTCGTCCTTTGTTCTCAACAAAAACACTGGGTTATCACGAAAATTTGTGCGGGGTCTGGTAACAATGGCACTACCTTAAGCCTAAGTAAAACTCAATCTTGCTTCAGTGGCAGAGCGTCATCCTAGCCAGGATGCCGCCCCACACTAGACAGAAACAGTAACCTTATTCGGCATACTGGGTAGGATCCAGTCTTTTAGCAGTTCAGCGTGTGACTTTGTTAAGCCGCTAAAAAACTGGATCCTACCCAGTAACGCCTTCAGTCGCAATTGCTTCGATCAAGCACGGGGGGCGTTACTGGGTGACGCTCTGCCACTGAAGCAAGACTGCATTTACTTAAGGTAGTGCCATTGGGGTCTGGTAACGGCTGCAACAAGAAAACAAAAACACAGGTTGAAACCGCTACCGGCACAAAAACACGTAACAAAGACTTGTTTTCCTAAACAGGATAAGGGACGTGTTTTTTGCGGGATGACAGTGTTAGTGCGACCCCATCAGCGAGAGGAGTACGGCAAGTAATTATCAATTCTACTCCTCTGCACTTAACCGCCTACCCCTACTTTCTAGCATCACCGGAATATCATCTATCACTGGATATGCCACTCGATCAAATTTACAAATCAACTCCTGATTGGCCAAATCAAAGATTAGCTCACCTTTACAAATTGGACATGCTAGAATTTCTAATAAATTTTTTTCCATATATCACCTTTAAACAGAGTATGAAGATTATAGAATACCTATGACAATATGCCATTTATTTAATTTAGAACAAACTGATCCTTCTTGGCACACTTGCCTCAAGCAAGCATTGTCTAAAATGGATCCTCATTATCTCAACCAGTTATACAGCAATACTCAATGGCTACCAGGCCATGAAAAAATATTTAATGCATTTACCTTGCCTGTTAATAAAGTGAATTATATTTTACTAGGAGAATCACCCTACCCCCGCGCAAAATCAGCCAATGGCTACGCTTTTTGGGACGACGCTGTCACTGATCTTTGGTCAGCCACCGGTTTAAGTAAATCTGTCAACCGCGCCACTTCTTTGCGCAACATCATCAAAATGCTCTTAGTGGCCAAGGGCGCATTGCACCCACAGGCGACCAACCAGACTGATATCTTACAAATCAATAAAAATGATCTCATTAAAACTAATTCTGACCTTTTTAATCATTTTCTAGCACAAGGGTTTTTATTATTAAATGCCTCTCTTGTATTACAATCCACCGAGGTGCGTAAAGATGCCAAAGCCTGGCAACCTTTTTTAGAACACATTCTTAATTTTTTATTTCACCAACGACCTCATGTTCAATTAATTTTGCTTGGTAACATTGCAAACACAATCAATCCACTGATTGAACACTTGCCTATTAAAAAATGGCATGCTGAACATCCTTATAATATTTCATTTATTCTCAATCCGGATGTACTCGCATTTTTCAAACCATTTGATTTGCTAACGCGCAAGCAAGGTAGTTGCCTACCTTCTTAAAACAGCATAAGATGAACGATTATCAATTCACACTGACCATGAAAATGCTTAAAAAACTAAATCTTAGCTCGATCGCTACCATTATTACTTTAATAATCCTGTTCATTTCTCCTAGCCTGTTTGCCGAGACCACCAATTATCGGACGGACTTATTGCAAGAAACATGGAGACTACATCCGGATAAAACCTATGAAGTTGAAATAATCAAGATTCAAACACCTTTAACACCATTGGGCGTAGATACACTTGCCAATGAGCAAATGGCATTTTTTCCAGATAAAGAACGTTTGCAATTAGTAGAAAGCTACATCATACAACCAAATGGTGCGCGTATTCCTTTACCTCAAAACAGTATCTACACACGCCCTAGCCCACTTTCTATCACTGCCTCTGGCTTCACAAACAGCATGATAACCACTGTGATTTTCCCCAAACTACAACTTGGCTGCCAAAGAGTAACACATTGGAAACTGACCCGATTCAAGCCAGATCCATTTGGTATCATGATCATACAAATGCCTTCTTTCGAAGCGGCTGTCGTACGACAAGAAGTGATCATCCACAAACCAGACGCACTGACTTTAGAATGGGGTAAACGCGGAAACTATCAGGTCAGTACTACTCACACATCCAATGAAACCATCATAACAGCTTCATTAAATAATAAACCTGTCGAATCTGACGAAGTAGGCATGACTGATGATACTGATTTTCAATCACTGTTTGCTGCTTCTTCTCAAAATTCATGGGAAAATCTAGGCCGCATTTATTATCAACTATCCCAAAACAAAAGTAAGGTCACACCGGAAATTACGGCGCTTGCCAAAAGCATCGTAGGCAATCAAACCGGTCTTTCCGCAGCGCGAGCACTGTACAACTGGACAACTGCCAACATCCATTATGTACAACTCTCCTTAAATGACGCTGGCGCTTACATACCCCATTCTGCAACAGAAATTTTGAATAATCGCTATGGTGATTGCAAAGATTATTCCACCCTATTACAGGCATTATTGAAAGCGGTTGGGATTGAATCTTATACCGCATTAATTGACTGGGGCACATTGGCAACAAAATTCCCCGTCCCGATCCCTGCACAATTTAATCATGCTATTCTCTACTTACCCGCGTACCATCTTTTTCTCAATCCTACTGATCAAACCGCCAGCTTTGGCGTACTTGATGAGAATTTACTGAATAAATTTGTCGTTATTGGCTCTGAAAAAGGAGAAGCCACTTATACACCACGGGGACAGCCTGAAGAGAATCAATATCATTTGGAAAGCGACCTTCAATTACAAGATAATGGAGAAGTCATTGGACAAGGCAGCATTAAAACAACGGGCAATCTAAACAACCAGTTAAGAAGGACTGTGAATATGACTTCTTCTATGCAAAAACTGGCTGATAGACTCCTATCAGAAACCATTGAAGGGGGAACAGGCATGATATTCCCCAGCGATGCGCACGATTTGGATCATGATATGTTTACTCGCATGCAATGGCATAGTCCTTTTGCTTTGAGCATGCATAATCAATATATTTATTTTAGTATACCTTTTGGTGTTGATTACATTTCTCCGAATAAGCTCAGACGGACTATTACCTATACCAAACGCCACTACCCTGCAATGATGATGCCTTGCAGCCTCACCTGGCACTATAAAATCCATTTACCCAAGAATTACCAAATTGAAACGATACCACTCAATATTGTATTTAATAATCCAGCTGGTTTTTATAAGAGCAGTTACAGACAACAAGATAAAGACACAATCGATGTCACCCGACAGCTTGTCATTGCCAAAAATTATTTTTTACCTGAAGAATATGAATTTTTTAACCAGCTTATGTTCAAAATGGTCAGTGACGCACGAAGCACGGTGGTATTAAAAAAAGACTAATTTGCTATTCTACCTCAAAGCAGCTAAATTGATTATTTGTAAGAAATAGGTAGGAGCCTCAGTCAGATGCGCATACTCCTGGTTGAAGATGATGAATTATTAGGCGATGGCTTGCGTACCGGTCTGATACAACAAGGTTACACAGTAGACTGGTTAACCGATGGTGCAAGCGCAGACCGTGCTCTACAAACTGAACTTTTTGAAGCGGTTGTACTTGACCTTGGTTTGCCCGGTTTATCTGGTATCGAAGTCCTGCAAAACTGCCGGCGTCGAGGACAAACAACACCTGTGATCATTTTAACAGCCCGCGAATCCATTGAAGATAGAATTAAAGGGTTAGACAGCGGTGCTGATGATTACCTGACAAAACCCTTTGATTTAGACGAATTGTGTGCCCGCCTGCGCGCATTGCAAAGACGCTTTAACTCTCGCACCGAATCAACGCTCTCACATGGCAATGTCCTCCTTGACCCTGCCTCACACACCGTCACACTCAACAATGAACTTGTGAATGTATCACGACGCGAATTTACCCTACTGCATAAATTACTAGAAAACGTAGGCCGTGTATTATCGCGAGAAACCCTCACGCACTCCCTCTATGGTTGGGGTGAAGAAGTTGATAGCAATACCTTGGAAGTCCATATTCATAATTTGCGAAAAAAATTTGGCCAAGATTTTATTGTGACTATCCGTGGAATTGGCTATCTTATTGATAAAAGTAAAGATGAAAAATGATTCATTCCATAAGACGCTTCCTACTCATTAGCTTAATCATTGCCGTCACGGTTGCTTCATCTATTACAGCAATCGGTAATTATCTACTTGATAAACAAATTATTACGCCCTATCTGAATGAACAACTAATCAATCGCTTTGTGTGTATGGACGCTGGAACAAATAAAAAAATGACACTCGCACAGCAGACTGAGATGCGGAACAAATTAACTGATCTGATTACACGCAATAATACCTATGTGACACTCATCACTTATCCCATTTTTGCCATTCTCATTTGGTTAATTATCGGCATTGCATTACGTTCCATGACACGCCTCACCAATCAATTGGCCAAACGCACATCTGCTTCAATGGAACCCGTTAACGCTGATAAAATACCCATAGAAATTAAGCCATTAATCGATGAACTAAATCTATTGCTTGGACGTTTAAATCTCGCTTTTGAACGTAATAAGCACTTCGCAGCAGACACGGCCCACGAGTTACGCACGCCGCTTGCCGCCCTCAAAACCCAAGCTCAAGTTGCGTTAAAAATAACGGATGAAATAGAACCACGAGACGCTCTCTTGAAAGTGATGCAAGGAGTAGATCGATGCTCTCATATCGTCACCCAACTCCTTACTTTAAGTAGCCTCAGCCAAGAAGAAGCTGTAAACAATATTCGCCCCATCCATTTACACAAATTAACAACCGATATTTTGACTTATCTCGTGCCAATTGCTTTAGAAAAAAATATTGAAGTTGAATTAGCTCCTCCCCCTCGGGACAGTATCATCTTGGGCAATGAGATTGCACTTGGCATTTTGATTCGCAATCTTGTCGATAATGCCATCCGTTACACGCCATCTCGAGGTGCGGTCACAGTTGCTATTATCAATACAAACAATGCCATTACATTACGCGTGACAGATACCGGCGCTGGTATTCCGATAGAATTACATGAACGTGTATTTGACCGATTTTATCGAATATTAGGAACAACCCAAACAGGAAGCGGCTTAGGGCTCGCCATCGTCAAGCAAATCGCGGAATTACATCATGCACAAATTCACTTAGACACGCCTGCTAATGGAGTCGGACTGCAAATTGATATTTTATTCCATAAACCGTCTACGCATAGAACATCCCTACCAACCTCTCGTCAAAAGCAACGCAAGCACGGGGGCCAATAGTGCTGAATTCATTATTACAACAATTGGACAATAGCACGACGCTATTAACGCCAAATCGTCGTCTCTCTGCAACATTATTAAAAAAATATAATCAATTGAACATAAATGCAGGAAAATCTTGTTGGGCAAGTGCGGATATATTGCCTTTAACTAGCTGGGTACAGCGTCTCTTTCAAGAATATTCCGCAAAAACGATGACAGCAGCACCCTTCTTGCTGACTTCACAACAAGAATCCATACTCTGGGAGGAAATTCTGCAAAAATTCCCTGCAAATGAAGCTTTATTACAGTTATCAGAAACGGCTGAATTGGCTAAATCTGCCTGGGGAATATTAAAACAATGGCGAATTGACATCACCCATCCATCGCTTAACACCATGGAGGATAGCCATGCATTTTTATTATGGGCAACTGAATTCAAAACGTTATGTGAAAAAAACAATTGGCTGGATACAAATAGCTTAATCAGTATCATTTGTGAAAAAATATTAGAAAAAAAATTAACCTTGCCCAATCGCCTGATTGCTATTGGGTTTACAGAATACTCACCACTACAAAAACATTTATTTGCTTGCTGTGAAAAAATAGGCACTCACGTTATCTATGAAATAGAAAACCAAAATACCATGCCAATAGCAAAGCGTATCAGCTTGACTGATGAAGAAACTGAAATTCGCACCATGGCGCGATGGGCAAAAGCTTTGTTAGAGAAAGAGGCTACACTGAATATTGGGTGCATTGTACCTAATTTAGAAAAAATAAGAGATCATTTATTTCCTATTTTTTCGGAAGTATTTAGCGAAGGTCAACTGTATCCATTGGACAGTACAACACAACCTTTTAATATTACAGCTGGTAAAAGTCTTTCTACCTACCCCATTATTCATACTGCTTTACAATTATTAAGTTTAAGCCCGCACATAACAGCAGAAAACATGAGCTATTTGCTTCTTTCACCTTTTTTAGGTGACGCAGAACATGAGCACACTCAACGCGCACAATTTGACGCACGCCTAAGAGAATCAAATAATGTCATGATTGGTTTAAATAAGTTAATTCATTCAAAAGAAGAAAAATTCAGTCTTGATAAACACTGCCCTAAATTAGCAAAACGATTGGAAAATTTTATCGCATTAAGAGCGCAACATACTGATAAATTACCTATCAGTACATGGATCAATATTTTCATGGAAGCACTGAATTTATTAGGATGGCCTGGTGAACGCAGCATCAACAGCCAAGAATATCAAGTGGTGCAACGCTGGCTAGAATTGCTCAATGAATACAAAACAGTTAATATTTTTTTACCTCATAAAAATTATCACACTGCGTTACACTATTTAATAAAACTCACATCAAATACTGTATTTCAGCCTCAAAGCAAAGAGGCTAAGATACAAATATTAGGCGTATTAGAAGCAGCAGGACTCCCCTTTGACCATACTTGGGTCATGGGTTTTGATGATAATGCTTGGCCACCCCCTGCCAAACCTAATCCTTTTATTCCTCGACAGTTGCAAGCCATTATGCAAATGCCACACTCAACTGCTGAACATGAATTTTCTTATAGCCAGCGTTTAACTCAACAACTAATACAAAATACAGAACATATTATTTTTAGCCATGCAAAAAACCAAGCTGACTGTGAATTACGCGCCAGCCCATTGATCAGCCATTTTCCTGAACTGAACAGTGAGCAACTCAGCTTAAGCAAGCTCATCTCTTTAGCAGAAAAATGCAGACAAAGTCAGAAAATGGAAATGATTCAAGATACGCTAGCACCCGCAGTCAACGCAGCACATATTCATGGCGGCGCCAGCCTCTTTAAATTACAAGCGGCTTGTCCTTTTAAAGCTTTTGCTGAAATACGGCTAAATGCAAAACCATTAGAATCATCTTTTTTTGGCTTAAAACCACAGAATCGCGGCAAAATAACACATAAAGCAATGGAACTTGTTTGGCAAGAAATAAAAAACTCAGAAAAATTACATGGTTATACTGATATTGAATTAAAAAATTTATTAACTTCGACTGTGACAGAAGCTATTCAATTAATCACAGGAAATGAAATCTCTACATCACATTATCTTTCTCTTGAGGCAAAACGTTTACAAAACTTGCTATGGGATTGGCTTCAAGTAGAAAAATCACGACCACCTTTCAATGTATTGGCACAAGAAAAAGAATTATCCATCACTATCGCAAATCTACCCATTAAATTACGTATAGATCGTATTGATGAATTAAAAAATGGTGATCATGTTATCATTGATTATAAAACTGGGAAAAACAGCCACATCAAATATTGGTTTGGCGACCGATTAGATGAACCGCAATTACCATTATATGCCATTCTATCTCCAACTACTGTAACAAGCATTGCATTTGCTGATATTCATCCTGATGCCCTCACATTTAAAGGAATCAGCAAATACTCTCTTGATATTGACATGGTTAAACCACTGTCCGAGACTCATTATCACGAAAATCGTTCATGGGAACAGCAAATACTCGCTTGGAAACAGACTTTAGAAAAATTAGGCAATGATTTTTCTCAAGGTTATGCTGAAGTAGATCCGAAAACTGAAATAGAAACTTGTACGCATTGCCATTTACAAGCACTTTGTCGAGTATGAGCGCCATGCATACCATATCAGACCAACAACAACGACAACGCGCATTGGATCCCACGCAATCATTTATTGTGCAAGCTCCCGCCGGCTCAGGAAAAACAGAGTTATTAACGCAACGTTTCTTGGTTCTACTGAGCAAAGTAAAACAACCTGAAGAAATTCTTGCTATTACTTTCACCAAAAAATCCGCTGCTGAAATGCGAGCGCGTATTATTAATGCATTAAAAAATGCAACTTGCATGACTGAGCCAGAAGTCTCACACGCTAAAACAACTTGGCATTTAGCCAAGGCTGCATTACAGCGAGACAAAATACTGAATTGGCATTTACTTGAAAATCCCAATCGTTTACGTATCCAAACCATTGATTCAATGAATGCTTATTTAACAAAACAATTACCTATCCTCTCTCATTTTGGTGCACCGCCCGACATTATTGATGACCCTACAGCACTCTATCGGTCTGCCGTGCAAGAATTTCTAATGCACTTAGAAGAAAAAACAGATTGGTCACAAGCGATTGCCCAATTACTCTTACATATGGACAATGATTTAAATAAAATTCAAACCTTGTTAATGAATTTATTAGAAAAACGAGATCAATGGCTACCTTATATTACACAAAATACAAATGATTCTACATTACGTGTGAGATTAGAGGGGTATCTTGAAGAAACCGTCACTGACGCCTTAACAACTCTAACGATACATTTTCCTAAAGAGCACGTGGCTAATTTGGTAGATTTAGCTGACTTTGCGGCAAATAATTTATTAAAAGAAAATTCGCAATCTCTCATTACACAGTGCGCCCATTTGACTACCCTCCCTGGTGTCTCGGCCAACGATAAGATGATCTGGCTAGGATTATCAGAATTATTATTAACAAAAGACGGTCAATGGCGTAAACAATTTAACAAAATAACTGGATTTCCTGCTGCTACTAGCACTAAAAACCCTAATGAAAAAAACTTATTGGATGAAATGAAGCAGCGTATGATCTGCTTAGTCAATGCACTACAATCGCATACACCCCTTTTTTCTGCTTTGACAGAAATTAGACTATTGCCCGACCATACTTATCAAGAAACACAATGGCAAATATTGGATTCGTTACATCAGCTATTATATATCACCGTTGCTCAACTTAAATTAGTTTTCCAACAACGGGGGAAAATTGACTACATAGAAAGTGCACAAGCAGCACTCGCTGCATTAGGCACAGAAGAAGCGCCTACTGACCTGCTCCTCGCTTTAGATTATCAAATACAGCATATTTTAATTGATGAATTCCAAGATACTTCTAATAGCCAATATCGCTTAATTGAAAGATTGACAACTGGCTGGACAGCCCATGATGGTCGAACATTATTCGTCGTGGGTGATCCCATGCAATCTATTTATCGTTTTCGTGAAGCAGAAGTAGGTTATTTTATTCGCGCTCAACAGGCTGGCTTAAACCATATTTATTTAGAACCACTGACGCTTTCTGTCAATTTTCGCTCTCTGCCTGGTATTGTTAATTGGGTCAATCAACATTTTCAAAGAATTCTTCCTCTCGTAGAAGATATTGCAACCGGTGCTATTACTTACAGCCCCAGCATTTCAGTGCAAACAGACTCCCCTGCACCTGCGGTTGAATTACATGCTTTCATCAATTCACCGCCATCTGAACAAGCAGAAAGTATCACACAATTGATTCAAAAATTGAAATCTAACAACCCAGATCACAGTATTGCCATACTTGTACGCTCACGCACGCATTTGGCCGAAGTCATTCCTGCCTTAAAAAAAGCACAACTACCGTATAAGGCCATTGATATTGACCCTTTAACAACACGTCCCATTGTCCGAGACCTTATGGCATTAACGCATGCCCTGATACATCTTGCAGACCGCATTGCATGGTTAGCGATACTACGCGCTCCCTGGTGCGGGTTGTCACTCAGTGATTTACTCATGATTGCGGGTGATCATTCACGTGTTACTATTTGGGAACAATTACAAAAAAAGAGTGTGTTGCTGGCGCTAAGCACTGAAGGACAACAACGCTTATCACGCATTCTACCTATTCTGCAAACAAAAATAGCTGACCGCCATCGTTTTTCATTACGATCCTGGCTTGAAAGCACCTGGCTATTGTTAGGTGGCCCTGCTTGTACAGAACAAGCCAGTGATTTAACCGACGCAGAAGCTTATTTTACTTTATTAGAAAAATTAGACCGAAGTGGTGAATTGCCTAACTTAGACGAATTAGAACAGCATGTAAATAGATTATATGCTGCACCTAATAATCAAGCAGACAATACTCTGCAAATCATGACAATCCATAATGCCAAAGGACTTGAGTTTGACACAGTCATTCTTCCTCATCTGGAACGCAGATCATCCCATGACGATAAACAGTTATTATTGTGGATGGAACGCCCTCGCCCACAGCAGCATAATGCATTGCTGATTGCTCCTCTTCACGCGACTGGGCAATCAAGCGATTCTATTTATGACTACATTAAGCGACAGCATGCTATAAAAAATGACCATGAAAATGGGCGCTTATTATATGTCGCTACAACAAGAGCAAAAAAACGTTTACATTTATTTTTTTCATTAAAACAAGAAAAAGACAAAATAATCGACCCTGCACCTAATAGTTTACTTGAAAAACTCTGGATCCCTCTTTCACAAGAAATAGAAAACAAAGCCATTTCTCATTTTCATACAATTCACTATAATCATCAACAAGAACCTGCCTCAGCAAATAATAAAAAAGAAGTGAAGACCATTCATCGTCTTACACTGGATTGGACTAATCCAATCGTAGAACAGAATAAATCCGATACTATTACATATCACCAAAAACAATCTGGCTTTCAATTACAAGACAACCATCCAAAGTACATTGGTATTTTTCTGCATCAAGTATTACAACAAATCTGTTTGAATGGCCCATCTTGGTGGGAAAAAAGTTCCCTTGAAAACAAAAATCAATATTGCCAATATCATCTTACGCAATTAGGCGTACTACCCATTCAGCTAGATTCCGCGATAGAAACAATATTCACTGCAATCAACAATACCTTACAAGACACACAAGGACGCTGGATAATAAAATCACACCAAGAAGCTGAAAGTGAATTCCCCTTGACTGCCATCATTGATAATCAAGTAAAATCATTCATCATTGATCGCACTTTCATAGATGAAAACGAAACACGCTGGATCATTGACTATAAATCTTCTGATTTACGCGGAGAAAACAGAGAACTTTTTTTACAAAAAGAAAAAGACAAATATATAAATCAGTTAACGCAATACGCCAAGGCCATGGCGAACATAGACCAACGCCCGATACGCTTAGGATTATATTTCCCTTTATTGCCCGCCTGGATCGAATATTAACGTCAGTATTGTCTAAGCGAATTGTAACCTGTTGAAATACTATGGAATGTTACCTTCACGACCGTCAAGGCTGAGGGATCACCGGCGTCATCCTAGCTAGTAACGCCCCTCTTTATTCGATCGAAGTCACTGTTCCCTATGGCGTTACTAGGTAGGATCCAGTCTTTTAGCGGCTTTAATGAAGTCATATGAATTTATCACATCTATTTAAACGCAATTCATCGAGAAAAAGAATAGAAGCAATTGGGATGAAAAAAATGGTGTTAATCGAAAAAGGAAATTTTGTATGGTGGGTCTCTGTAGTGATCTTGATAATCCGCTAAAAAACTGGATCCTACTCAGTAACGCCATAGAGAACAGTGGCTTCGATCAAATAGAGAGGGGCGTTACTGACTAGGATGACCGGAGTAACATCGGGACTTGCTTGCAACAGCGGCTTAGATGTATTCCATATTACATGAAAATAGCATGTTCTTATTTTTAGGATGATATCTCCCGCCATGCTTGTCGTCCCCGACTAACCCAATAAAAAGACATATCACAATGCTCGACCCGACGATCCGGTTTGACAATTGTACTTTGAAAAATACGTTTTATATTTTCTTTTTCAATCATGACGAGAAGTGTTATACGAAAATAATAGGCTGAGAATTGGTTGATGTCTGTATTCTGAATTCGAGCACAAGAATCTTCACCCAATTTTTCTACTACATAATAATAATGCCCTCCTTCAAACTGGCCTGAACAGACATCTGGAGAGCGCCAATCATTGATAATATCTCCCTCTTTCACTAGACAATCAGAGAGAGCATCTTGAAAATTCATTTCAATTCCATGCAGTATATGCTCTGATATGAAATAAATATTTTCATTTTTCCAACTCTCATTATTTGTTTTTTCTGCTAATACACTGGATTCTAAAGCATAAAAACCAAGCAAAGAAAATATTTGAATAAATATCAATACTAAGAGTAAAGCGAAACCTTTTTGATTATTACAACGCAGGAAGCGATACATAGAGATAAACATTTTTTTTAATAGGAACAGTATCATTACTTGAAAGAGTGAACATAATTGAAATACCAACCACTTTAGACCAATCTATTATTTCTTTTTCTTCTTTTTCAACTAAACGATCTCCCTCTAAAATATCATATTGCATTTTCATATCCTCCACACCTTCAATCCATTCTGATTTATGAAACTGATTATCTAGCCGGTATAATGCATAAATAGCCTCGCCTTTTACGTTAAGCCTGTTTGTTCTTCCAACAAAATAGGTATCAATATCAAACAAGCTGATTTCCGCATTTTTTCCATAGAGATCGTGTAATGGTTTTTCTGAAACAATCTTTTGTATACCATCATGTTGCATTCCTACTTCTTTTGCTTTAAATAATTCAGATTTTTTGCAATCTGAAACTAGCAACACATCAGAAAGAGAAAAATGAGGTATAGATGATATATATAATATTTCCTTTTGATTCATCGATGTTAAAAGCACTGCATTTTGACTATCCGCATGGCGTACCGTTAACCCTGAACTACCTTCTTTTACTTCGATGCCATGATACGGTTGAATTCTATTTTCATTTGTTAATGAGAAGGCAGCATAATCGCTATGAGGATAACCGGTTCTGAGCTTTGCACAACCTGTATAACCCGCCATTCTAAGATCTGCACTCAAAAGTGAAATAGCTATTCTGCTCCGCTCTTCTATTGTTGTTAATGCGATTTGCGCTTGATTGATATTTTGCGTTGCGAGATAGATAGTAAATACACTGCTTACAATAAAAGCACTCATCAATAGGGCCAACATTAATTCGATTAATGCATATCCATTAAATTTGTAATACATTTTTCACACAGCCTGATTGACCTAAACTGATTTGATCGCATTTATTTTTTATTTTTCCCCAATACACAGTGATCACATACAATGGATACGATCCTGTCACCGTTCCTATGCCTTCCGGCAATAATTGTTGATTTTGTCTATTCCAAAGAATCTTTTGCTCCTCCAAACCGGCATGTGCGCCCAATGCTTGCAAACGCTCTGCCATAACAGTGAGTTGCTGAGTTGCAACATGAAAATAGTAAGAAGCACGTAGAGTACGTAGAGAATGTATTTCCATTGCATCAAAGCCAAGCAACATAAGCGATAAAAGCATTAAGCTGATTAAGACTTCAATGAGCGTGAAACCGTCTGAATAAAGGTACCGCATAGATGATATTAACTCGTTGATGGCATTATTTTAGGGAAGAAAACAAAATTGCTTAGCATACCCCCACAGGAGGGGCTGATGGATTGACACTTTTTAGGACGGGCTGCACTAACACTGTCATCCCGCAAAAAACACGTCCCTTGCCCTATTTAAAAAACCAGTCTTTGTTACGTGTTTTTGTGCCGGTAGCGATTTCAACCTGCATCTTTGTTTTCTTGTTGCAGCCGTTACCAGACCCCAATGGCACTACCTTAAGCCTAAGTAAAACTCAATCTTGCTTCAGTGGCAGAGCGTCATCCTAGCCAGGATGCCGCCCCACACTAGACAGAAGCAGTAACCTTATTCGGCATACTGGGTAGGATCCAGTCTTTTAGCAGCTCAGCGTGTGACTTTGTTAAGCCGCTAAAAAACTGGATCCTACCCAGCAACGCCTTCGGCCGCGATTGCTTCGATCAAGCACGGGGGGCGTTACTGGCTCTGCCACTGAAGCAAGACCGCATTTACTTAGGGTAGTGCCATTGTTACCAGACCCCGCACAAATTTTCGTGATAACTCAGTGTTTTTGTTGAGAACAAAGAACGAAAATTTTGCGGGGTGACAGTGTGGATGTGACCTACCTACCAGCCATAAAAAGTGTCGATCCCTCAGGCCGAAGGCCGGATGGAGGGATCAAAAAATACTTATTCTTACATCTTGTCATATAACTCTTTATAATCTATCTACTATAGTACGATTATTCAATACCTATCCTCTATTTTTTATTAAGGAATCTTCATGAATACCTTAGAACAAAAACATTGCCTCCCCTGCGAAGGCCTTGGAGCACCATTAGATCAAGCGGCTATTCAAGAAAATTTAAAAAGCTTATCAACGGAATGGCAAGTAAGCGTAGATAATAAAGCCATTTTTCGGCATTTTAATTTTAAGAATTATTATCAAACCATGGCGTTTGTGAATGCCATCGCCTGGGTATCTCATTGTGAAAATCACCACCCTGATTTGGAAGTCAGCTACAACCATTGCCTGGTACGCTACACAACCCATGCACTGAAGGGATTATCAATCAATGATTTTATTTGTGCAGCAAAAGTAGACACTGTTTTTAACCATACTTATCGGCAAACTCCTGCATAAAACAAACCAATGCATCTACACCGGCTTCTGGCATGGGGTTATAAATACTGGCTCGCACGCCACCGACTAATTTATGACCCTTTAAATTAGTTAACCCTGCTTGTTTTGCTTCTTCCAAAAAAAGCATCGTTAATTCATCCGTTTTTAAACAAAAAGGCACATTCATGCGTGACCGGCATTCAGAATCAACGGGATTCACATAAAAACCTTCACTATGATCAATCACATCATATAATTTTTGCGCTTTACGTTGATTGCGTTCAGCAAAGACAGCGACACCACCTTGTCGCTTCATCCAAGCCAAAGTCAAACCGGCTATGTACCAACTATAGGTTGGCGGTGTGTTATAAAAACATTTATTTTCAACCTGAATACGATATTGATAAAGCGTAGGCGTTCCAGGCAATGGTTCTTTGACTAAATCATCACGGATAATAACTAACGTAATACCCGCTTGACCGATATTTTTTTGTGCACCAGCATAAATAATGTCATACGCACTCACATCAATAGGACGCGATAATATGCTGGATGACATATCAGCCACCAATGGTACTCCACCTGTCTGTGGTAACCAGTGAAATTCCACCCCTCCAATTGTTTCATTGGGTGTGTAGTGCACATAAGCCGCGTCCTGACGCAGTGACCAAACCGTTTGAGAAGGAATGCGTAATTGCTTTGCATCACTCTCATCCAGTTGTGCCGCAACATGCACGTCTCCATACCGTCTTGCTTCTGCAATGGCTTTTTTTGACCAAATACCTGTATCAATGTAATCTGCTTTTTTATTGGCAGCAAATAAATTAAGAGGAACCATGGCAAACTGTGTACTCGCCCCACCTGCCAAAAAAAGCACATGATAATTGTGAGGGATAGCCATTAATTCACGTAAATTGATTTCTACCTGCTCAACTACTTTTTTGAACTCTGCTCCACGGTGGCTCACTTCCATAATCGACATGCCCGTACCTTCCCAGTCCAGCATTTCAGCTTGTGCTTGCAATAACACTTCTTCTGCCACCATCGCCGGGCCAGCACTGAAATTAAATACCTTGCGCATACTTTTTCACTCTCCTTAACGAGGATTATTTATACGGAAGTATAGATTAAAAGTTAGTCATGTTATACACTTAAATTTCCCTAAAAAATCTTAAAAAATCAGGATGGCTCCCTATGCCACTCAACACATTAGAAATTATTCTCTATATTTTACTTTTTGCCCTGCTCATCACCTCTATCTTTAGAAAATTACGCCTTTCCATTATTCTCGGCTATCTTCTGACAGGTGCTTTGGTGGGGCCTAATGGTTTGGCACTCGCCCATATTCATTCTGTACAAGGATTAGCTGAATTTGGCATTGTTTTTTTAATGTTTACAATCGGGCTTGAGTTTTCTTTACCACAACTCTTTGCTCTCCGCTTTCCTGTATTTGTAATAGGCAGCCTACAAGTCGTACTCACTATTTTTTTTACCACATTGATTGGCCTTTTTTTAGGAATGACCACACTCTCTGCCTTAACCGTTGGTAGTATTGTCGCCATGTCGTCAACCGCTATTGTAGTGAAGCAATTGGGTGACCAGTCAGAATTACATTCACCTCATGGTTTAAACGCCATTGGTATCTTATTACTTCAAGACTTAGCTGTCATTCCCATCATTATCTTGATCGCAGGCTTGGCAACAAGTAGCCACTATAGCCTAGAAAGCATTTTACTCATGGCATTATTCAAAGGTATCTTCGCTATACTATTAATATTTTTCATGGGTCGTTGGTTATTACGCCCCCTTTTTCTCATTATTTCTAAAACGCGCACAGTAGAGCTATTCACACTGACTGTATTACTCGTCACACTGACAAGCGCCTGGCTCACCAATTTGTTTGGTCTTTCTTATGCACTAGGCGCCTTTCTAGCAGGAATCATGTTGGCTGAAACAGAATTTCGCCATCAAATCGAAGTAGAAATTAGGCCATTTCGCGATATTTTACTCGGATTATTTTTCATGTCTGTCGGCATGCTAACCAATGTCAGCACGTGGTACCACACTTGGCAGTGGATTGCATTACTGGTTATCGCTTTGACGATTGGCAAAATGCTCTTAATCATGCTTATTAGCCGTTTATCCGGTAGGGATTTATCCACTTCAGCACGCACCGGTATTGTACTGGCGCAAGGTGGAGAATTTGGATTTGCTATTTTAACGCTCGCACTAAAACACTCTATTTTGCCTGCCGACTATGGGCAAGTCGTTTTGGCAGCGCTACTCATCAGCATTGCACTTTCACCCATTTTGATTCGTTTTAATAAACAAATTTTTGCCCTATTCTACACATCAAAAAAATCCTCTCAAGAAAAAAAGGTTTCCCCAGAAAAAATGCGTTTAACGACAAAGATGCTAAATCAACATATTATTATCTGTGGTTATGGTCGCGTAGGACAACATATCGCTCGTGTATTGGATAGAGTAAAATTTCCACATGTGTGCCTAGATTTAGACTCTGAGTTAGTACGCTATGCTAGCATGGCGGGTGAACATGTTATTTACGGTAATCCAGCACATCCTGACATATTGAAAGCAGTGGGTTTGGATGAAGCAAAAGCAATCGTGATTAGCTTCAACGACTTAAGATCAACCATCATGATTTTAAATATGCTAAGCAAGTCACATCCCAATTTACCTAAATTAGTACGGTGCACTGATGAATTTGAGTTAAAACAATTAAAAAATTGTGGCGCAACCCATGTGATTGCTGAGTTATTTGAAGCAAGCCTTGCTTTTTCAGATTATTTGTTACGTTTGATTGATACACCCGCCAGCCAAATTTCTCAAATGATGGAAGATGTGCGCAGCAAAGATTATGATTTATTGCAAAGAATATTTACAAAATCAGATATCACGACCATGGCTGACGACTCTTCTTCTCTACACAAACAGCTGAAGCCCATTTTATTACTAAAAAATGCACGTGCCATTGGTAAAAAAATCAAGACGCTTGGTTTAAAAAACATAGGAGTCGAATTAATTGCTGTACGACGTGGAGAAAAGAAATTTTTCAAATTGCTGCATAGCAATATTACCCTAAAACAGGATGATATTGTTGTAGTGTATGGATTGCCTCAGGCAATTCATGAAGCAGAGAAGGTAATATTAGGAGAAAAGAATTGAGCTTTCAGCTACGGCGGTAATAGCTCAACCCCTATCCTTGTCATTGCGACTGCGATAGGGTGAGCTGTTACCTGTGGCGTCACGGTGAAGTCGCCAGATTGCTGCAAGATGGAGTACGCTGTATTGGCAACGCTTGCACAGTAGCTAAGGTGGCAACAGGCAGTGGTTCCTCCTTCTGAAAGTATTCCCAGAGAGAAGCTGCCGCTCGATGTAGCTGCGTTTGCTGCTCGTCTTTATATCCCAACTCTTTGATGAGAGCCAACGTTCGACTAGAGGAGCCAGCAATAACACTCTTCCATTGACCTGGGTACTCATTTTGATACTCTCTGATGAATTCATTAATAGCACTGACAGCTATATCCTCTTTCTGTGTTTGATCGATAGTGAAGTACTTTTTCCTAAGACCTTCTAGAAAACGAATCTTAGTACGCTTCAATTGCACTTCCCCTAGACAAGCAGAAAAAAAGGAAGCCCAACATGATTTTCCACTTTGCTCAATTTCTTCTTCCAAACTATCTATCCTGCCTTGAATTTTATTTAGTTTCGTTCGCATGAATTCAGATGGCTTTAACAGTGGAGGAGACAAAGCAGATAAAATTTGTTCCGGTGCTACAAAATCGATCCTATTACCTAACCAAATTTCACCACCTGTTTTTTTCATGGGTTGCCAATTTAAAATGACAAATTTCCTATCCACACCCTTATATTTTTTAATAAAAGTAGGTAGGTTATCAATGGTATTTTTATATATTTCTTTCTGATTATCTTCTACCATTTCATAATGCGCTATCCCTACTATTCTTTTTTGCTTCCTTGTTTCTTTTGCATCTATGTTCCCTATGGATCCATCTTGTGTTGCTGAATGCGAACCGTAAATCAGTCTGTAATAGGAGCTATTGTTTTCCTCTGCAGCTTCACGCTCCGATTTTAGTATCTTTAAGAAGACTTTTTCAGTCTCAGGGGACTTTCGAAAAGAAAATTCTATATTGATGCCTTCTAGCGAAAGGCCTATATATCCTGATTTTTTAAATCGTTCGGGAAGAGCCGGATAACCATACCAACACTCACCCAGGGATTCGTTATAAAGTCGGCGATCTTCAGGAGAAAGTTTGTTTCTCCATTTTCTTAAAAGACGCACTTCTTTTGCTTTGTATGCATCGTATGCTTGCGATCTCTCATAGGAGGACTGCGTCTGTTCCGCAGTATACGGCCAACTCCCTAGCACGTTACTAATGTAACGCGTTGCCTCATCCTCTAGAAATGTTTTTCTAGCATTATCTCGCTCTGCTTTCTTAGCCCTTTCTCGTTCTGCTTCTCTTGCTTTTTCTCTCGCTGCTTTTACCTTCTCTCTTGGCACGACCTTCACTTCGTCTTCTTCAACGCTATGATAGTCACCATCTGAAAGTCGCTCTCGAGCACTAGTCATCATTCAACCTATAAAATGATCTTTATAAAAACTATATCACGAGTTATGCTTAAAAACAAAACAAAATAGCCTTTATTGACCCGGCCCGACCATTTCCTCTGGTCGGACAAGCTGGTTAAACTCTGCTTCCGATAAATAACCTAATGCCAAACAAGCATCCAGCAGCCGTGTCCCATCATGCCAAGCTTTGTGTGCAATTTCAGCTGCTTTATCATAACCAATACGAGGCGCTAATGCCGTCACCAGCATCAAAGAATTGTGCACAGATTCGCTAACGCGCTTTTCATCCACCTCCAAATCATGGATACAAAATGCGGTAAACATACGCATAGAATCTGATAAGATGTTGATTGAATGGGATAAATTATGAATAATCACTGGTTTAAAGACATTCAGCTCAAAATTGCCCTGCGAACCTGCGAAAGTAATGGCAGCATCATTACCCATTACTTGCACACAAACCATGGTTAATGCCTCACACTGAGTAGGGTTCACTTTCCCTGGCATGATGGATGAACCTGGCTCGTTAGCAGGTAAAATCAGCTCTCCTAATCCACAACGAGGGCCTGAGCCTAGCCATCGGATGTCATTTGCTATTTTCATCAAGGCACAGGCAAGGGTCTTGAGAGCACCACTGGTAAAAACCATTGCATCATGCGCTGCCAAAGCAGCAAATTTATTATGTGCTGAGATAAAGGGCAATTCTGTCAACTTGGCTATATTAGTTGCAACCAAATGAGCAAATTTAGGATGGGCATTTAAGCCCGTCCCGACAGCCGTACCGCCTAACGCTAATTCGTACAAACCAGGCAATGTGCTTTCAATATTTTTCAAAGCGGCATCCAATTGCGCCACATAACCAGAAAATTCCTGCCCCAACGTCAAAGGAACTGCATCCTGGAGGTGAGTACGACCTACTTTAACGATATGAGCGAATAAATGTTGCTTCTTTGCCAACGCAGCACGTAATTCTTTCAAAGCAGGAATCAAACGCCCAATAATGGATTCTACGGCCGCAATATGCATGGCTGTGGGAAAAGTATCATTAGAAGACTGTGAACGATTCACATCATCATTAGGATGAACGGGATTTTTACTACCGCGTTCATTCCCTGCCATTTCCGCGGCACGGTTAGCGATGACTTCATTCACATTCATATTGGTTTGGGTACCACTTCCTGTTTGCCAAACACTCAGTGGAAATTGATCAAGCAGTTTGCCAACAATCATTTCATCTGCAACAGCCACAATAAAACGCATTTTCTCTTCTGATAATAAGCCCAGCGTCTGATTGGCCATGGCAGCCGCTTTTTTTAAAATGCCAAAAGCCCGGATTAACTCTTTAGGCATTTTATCTTGCCCAATAGCAAAATGATGTAAAGAACGTTGGGTTTGGGCACCCCAATAGGCTTCTGTTGGCACATCGATAGAACCCATGCTATCCGATTCAGAACGTGTATTTTTTGTATGTGTCATCCTCGTATTCTCCTATTCAAGGCTTTTGCTCACTAATTCACCTACATCTCGTGAGATCAGTTTGTTGCGTAAAATACCCTCCAACTGACCTCGCATCAAGTGTTGTCGGTTTTGATCATATCGTTGCCACTCACTCAGTGGCTTAACCATACGAGCGGCTATTTGTGGGTTAAGTGGATCTAATTGGAGAACGCATTCTGCTAAAAATTGATAACCATCACCATTAGCAACATGAAAACGCACTGGATTGCGATGACCAAAAGCGCCAATCAGTGAATACACTTTATTGGGATTTTTAATATCGAATACAGGATGTCGCATTAAATTTTTTACTCTGCTTAGCGTATCAGGTAACTTGGCACTGGCTTGCAGCGCAAACCATTTATCGATCACTAAAGGATCACCTTGCCATTGCTGATAAAATTCTTCTAATACCTTTTCTCTTTCTGGACAAGCGATATTGACCAAGCAGCGTAATGCTGCCATTGTATCAGTCATATTGGTCGACAACGCTATTTTAAATTGCCGCAATGCTAATTGTTTATATTCTTCCTGATCACCCAGTGTCATCAAATAACTCAGACACAGATTTTTTAACTGCCGTTTAGCAACCGCCTGCATACTAAAATCACGCGCTAGTTCGACTTCATGATTTTCTTCATACAAGTGCAAGAAGTGCTTTTGCAATTGCTTGGCAAGTGCAGTCAATATAAATTCACGCACAATGTGAATAGCATCCACATCTACTACCGGCATCTGTTCTGCTAAATATTTTTCTGAAGGCAGCGTCAACATTTCCGTCAATAGTAATTTATCTTCTTGCATTGTTCGCAACAAATGCTCAAAAATATTGATATAATCTGCAGGCAACTGGAGGGATTTATTTTTACGATACTCACTAATTAATCCTAATATTAACTTAATGCTATAGCGTTGACCTGCTTCCCAACGATTAAATAAATCCGTGTCATGCTTAGATAATAACTGTAATGCAGCATCTGAATAAGCATAATTCAATTTAACAGGTGCTGAAAATCCACGCAGCAAAGAAGGAATAGGTTGTTCAGCAATAGAAGTAAATTGAAACTCTTGCTCAGCATGCTTCATATGCAGCAAGTCATTTGTTATTTCTCTACCTGATTGATCAAGCAGCCCCATCTTAATAGGCACATGAAATGGTTTTTTCTCTGGCTGTTCCGGTGTGACAGGGCAAGATTGTTTTATTTTCAGGGTGTATGTTTTCTGCTGGGCATCATAATGATCTGTCACGTCCAAGATGGGTGTGCCCGCTTGACTATACCACAGACGGAATTGTTTTAAGTCTATACCAGAGGCATCTTCCATTGACTTCACAAATTCTTCTATCGTCACGGCTTGTCCATCATAGCGCATGAAATACAAATCCATCCCTTTATGAAAAGCCGCTTCACCTAATAGCGTTTGTTGCATGCGAATCACTTCAGCACCTTTGTTATAAACAGTTGCCGTATAAAAATTATTGATTTCAACATAAGACTCAGGGCGAACAGGATGCGCCAATGGACCCGCGTCTTCTGGAAATTGGCTGGTTCGTAAAGCAATGACATCATTGATACGTGCAACTGTCGGTGAGGTGGTATCTGCCGTAAAACTTTGATCACGAAAAATCGTTAATCCTTCTTTCAAACTTAACTGAAACCAATCACGACACGTAATGCGGTTCCCCGTCCAGTTATGGCAGTATTCATGCGCAATCACCGATTCAATATGTACGTAATCTGTATCTGTTGCTGTTTCTGGTTTAGCTAGAATATATTGGGTATTAAAAATATTTAACCCTTTGTTTTCCATAGCGCCTGAGTTAAAATCACTGACAGCAACGATCATATAAATATCTAAATCATATTCACAACCAAATTTTTCTTCGTCCCAGCGCATCGCTTTTTTAACGGCTTGCATAGCGTGCGCACACTTATCGAGATTCCCTTTTTCTACAAAAATACGTAACGTGACTCGTCTTCCTGATCGGGTAATAAAAAAATCTTCGGCACAGTCCAAATCACCGGCAACAAGGGCAAATAGATAGCATGGTTTTTTAAAAGGATCTTCCCATGTTGCAATATGTTTACCATCCGGCTGTTGTCGACTATCTATCTGATTGCCGTTAGATAATAAAATGGGGTAATGCTTTTTATCTGCGATAATTGTCGTAGTAAATCGCGCCATGATATCGGGACGATCAAGAAAATAAGTAATGCGGCGAAAACCCTCTGCTTCGCATTGCGTACAAAAATTTCCACTGGATTTGTATAAACCCTTTAATGCCGTGTTTTCCTGTGGTTTTATGCGTGTTTGAATTTCCAAAATTAATGTTCTAGGAACATTTAAGATAGTCAGAGAAGTGTCTGTTTTTTGAAAATCTGTTGTTGTTAAGTCTCTGCCATTCATTGCAACCGAGATCAAATCCAGTGCTTCACCATTTAATATTAAATACGGATGAGGTTGCGCACTGGCAGGATTGGCGCGAATAGCCAACTTGGCCGTCACAAGAGTAAATTCTTCGTTTAAGTCAAAAATGAGATCGGCTGTGTCGATGAGATAATCAGGAACGGTGTAATCACTCAAGTAGATAGGCTGTGCTAGGATACTCTGCATAGTGACCCTTTTATATGGCAAGCGAATTGTCAACAGAGAGTCCCTTCCCCCTGCAGGGGGAAGGTATAACTACAAAATCAATTACTGCTGAGACGGCGTTGCAGGAGAATTAGTTGTTGTATTACCTGTTGCCGTTCCCGACGTATCTGTTGAGGTTGCTGGTGCTTGCTGCTGCATTGTAGTCTGTGGCGCATTAGCATTGGTAGGAGTCATGGCACCTGTTTGGGCTTGACCTGTTTGACCATTCATTTGGGTTTGTGCATCATCAGCAAACGCTGTTGCAGTAGCCAGTGCCGCAATTAAACCAACTGTCATCAATTGTATTTTCATAAATTCCAATTCCCTTAATAAAAAATAATGTAAGCTGCTATAATAAACAGAACAGATACCGACTGGCAAGTGAACTTATAACATGACCCTTGATAAAATTGAAATTGCAAAATTCGCTAAACTCGCAGCACACTGGTGGGATCCCCAAGGCCAGCTAAGGACATTACATGACATCAACCCTCTGCGTTTAAACTATATTGATGAAAAAACGTCCTTGGAAGGGAAAAAAGTGCTCGACATTGGTTGTGGCGGAGGCATTCTATCGGAAAGCATGGCAAAACAAGGTGCACATGTCACAGGCATTGATCTAGGCGAAGAAGCACTGCAAGCTGCACAAGCCCATCAAGAAAAAAGCAACACAAATGTCAATTATTTGCTCATTAGCGCCGAAGAATTAGCGATGACACATGCCCATGCATTTGACGTTGTCACTTGTCTGGAATTATTAGAACATGTACCTGATCCCACCTCCATCATTCATGCTGCAGCTAAGCTGGTAAAACCAGGCGGTCAGGTATTTTTTTCCACCTTGAATAGGAATGTAAAATCTTATCTTTTTGCGATTGTAGGAGCAGAATATTTATTAAAAATGCTGCCTAAAAATACACATGATTTCGCTAAATTCATTCGACCTAGCGAATTAGCCGAATGGACTAGACAAGCTGGGCTTGTGGTCAGTGATATCACCGGAATGAGCTACAATCCCTTCACTAAAGAATATTCGTTGAGCAGAGATGTTTCTGTTAACTATCTGGTGTGTTGTGTAACAGCTCACCCTATCGCTGTCATTGCGAGCGAAGCGAAGCAACCTAGGCTTTTCAACGCTGCTTCTGAGTCTCATGGCTCTAATCAGCTCTCAAAAGCCTGGGTTGCTTCGTTTTGCTCGCAATGACAAGGATGGGGGGGTTGAGCTATTACATGTGTTGTATTAATCCGTTAATCCCTGCACAGCTTGAGTAAACACTTCTCCCCTATGCTCAAAGTTGTTAAACATATCCAAGCTCGCACAAGCAGGAGACAGTAAAACGCTATCGCCTTCGATAGCTATATTATCGGCTACAGCAACCGCTTCTTCCATGGACTTCGCAAAACTCACTTCCACACGATCACCAATGACGGCTGCCAAGATAGAGGCCGCTTCACCAATGAGAACCACTGATCTCACATACCTTGCGATGGGCATCACTAAAGGAGAAAAATCAGCATTTTTGCCAACACCACCTGCAATCAAAACTAGCCTGCCTTCAATCGCACTACCTAACCCTTCAATTGCAGCCAAGGTAGCACCTACGTTAGTTCCTTTTGAATCGTTATACCAAAGCACCCCCTGACGCTCACGTACTAATTGGCAACGGTGCGGTAATCCTTTAAAACTCACCAACGTTTGCAACATTGGCTCTAATGGCAAACCATAACCATGGCCAATCGCAAGCGCAGCAAGCGCATTCGCTTGATAGTGTCGCCCCAAGATAGGCAGTTCGCGCACGGGCAAAAGCAACTGATTTTCCAGTGCTAGGTAAGTTTCATTATTTTTTGTTAATAAACCAAACTCATTTTGCTGCGGCTCTTCCAATGTAAAGCTCAGCTTCTGTTTTTGGTATTGCTGACCGCAATCTGTGAGCGGGTCATCACGATTAGAAACAGCTACTTGGCAATTGGAATAAATGTGTTGCTTTGCATTACGATAATTTTCTAATGTAGCATAGCGATCCATATGATCTGGCGTAATATTCAAAACAGTGGCAACTTCAGGTGCTAAAGAAAAAGTAGTTTCTAACTGAAAGCTAGATAACTCTAAAACAAAAAGCTCTACATCCGTGGCAGATAATAAATCGAGCGCCGGTATACCTAAATTCCCCCCCACCTGCACTTTCACCCCCGCCGCTGCCGCCATTTCACCCACCAATGTCGTCACTGTACTCTTTGCATTGGTACCTGTAATGGCAATAATAGGTGCTTTAGCACACAACGTAAATAATTCAATATCCCCTATCACCGATACACCACGTGCTATTTGCCGCGCAATAGCTGGCTCTTGCAATGAAATACCAGGACTAATAATAATTTTACTGGCTCTATCAAGCAAAGTATCATCCAGCTTCCCCACAGAAATAGGTACACCCGGAAATTGTTTCTTAAACTCCGCCATATTCGGTGGAGAAGAACGTGTATCCATGGCAGCGAATGGAATCGCTTGTTGTGCTAGATAACGCGCACAAGATAAGCCTGTGGCACCGAGACCAACAATCACATATAGCTCTTCTTTCATAGCAACCTTTGCCCTTTAACGCAATTTTAACGTTGCCAACCCACACAACACCAATACAAATGTAATAATCCAAAATCGCACAATCACCCTAGGCTCCGGCCACCCTTTTAACTCAAAATGATGATGGATCGGTGCCATTTTAAAAATTCTTTTGCCTCTTAATTTGAAAGAAGCCACTTGCAAAATAACAGAGACCGTTTCTAAAACAAAAATACCCCCCATGATCACTAACACCAATTCTTGTCTTACAATCACTGCAATTACCCCTAACGCAGCACCCAGCGCTAATGAACCCACATCCCCCATAAAAACTAATGCAGGATACGTATTAAACCACAAAAATCCTAGCCCCGCCCCCACTAATGCCCCACAAAAGACAGCTAGCTCACCTGTCCCTGAAACATAGGGGATCGATAAATAAGAAGCAAAATGATAATTACCAGAGGCGTAAGCAAAAACGCCCAATGCACCTGCCACCATCACCGCAGGCAAAATGGCCAAACCATCTAGACCATCCGTTAAATTAACCGCATTACTTGAACCAATAATCACAAGGTACGAAAAAATAATGAAAAAGGATCCCAACGGCCAAAATACATCTTTAAAAAATGGAAAAACCAACTCTGTTTCTACTGGAAAACTCGCGGTATAGTACAAATAAGTCGCCGCACCTAAGCCCAAGATAGATTGAAAAAAAAGCTTACAACGCGCTGATAAACCACGTGTATTTTTGCGGGTCAACTTCAAGTAATCATCCCATCCGCCAATAATCCCAAAACCCAGTGTGACAATGAGCACGACCCATACATAACGATTGGACAAATCACCCCACAATAAAGTACTGACAGTGACAGCAATCAAAATCAATGCGCCACCCATTGTCGGCGTACCCGTTTTGGATAAATGACTTTTAGGGCCATCATCACGCACCACTTGCCCTACTTTCAGTAAGCTCAAACGGCGTATCATCGCCGGCCCAATCAGCAGCGCCATCATTAAAGCTGTCAACGCTGCTAAGATTGAACGTAATGTTAAATATTGAACTACATGAAAAATATGAAAATATTTTGCCAATAACTCACTAAGCCAGACGAGCATTTAATATCTCCCTTACCTGCTCCACATCACTAAACGGTATTTTTATATTGCCAATTTGCTGGTACAGCTCCGCACCCTTCCCTGCAATCAAGACACAATCCCCTCGTTTTGCGTATTGTATACTGTTATGTATTGCTTTAGAACGGTCGTGCTCCACTATTATTTTTTGAGGAAAAGCAAATCCCCGCATGATATCCGCTACAATTTGCTCAGGCTTTTCTGTCCGTGGATTGTCATCTGTCACAATCACCTGATCAGCTAAGCGTTCTGCCACTACCGCCATCAGTGGACGCTTCCCTTTATCACGATCGCCACCACAGCCAAATACACAATATAATTGCCCCCTACAATACGGCCGCAGCGCTTGCAATGCTTTTTCCAAAGAATCGGGTGTATGAGAATAATCGACCACCACTAAAGGCTGCTCTTGACCACCTAAAGTTTCCATTCTACCCGGCACTGGTTTTAAATGCTTGAGACATTCCAGTGCTGTAACCAATGGTATTTTTAATTTCCCCAACACCGCCAATACTGCCAATACATTACTTAAATTGAATTGACCAATTAACGGTGTCTGTAATTCACCTTCTCCCCATGGCGTCACTACGTGCGCACCTATCCCATGTTCTAGTTGAATAGACTCCGCTACAACTGATTCAACAAGAGTGGATTTTTGCATCCCATAAGCAACGATATTTTCCTTATCAGGCAATGAGGCAATCAACTCTCGACCAAAAGGGTCATCATTGTTAATCACGGCATAGCGTATTGAAAGCTGTTCAAATAACCGCCTCTTTGCAGCACCATATGCTTCCATTGTGCCGTGATAATCTAAATGATCACGCGTCAAATTAGTAAAAACACCGACAGCAAAGGGGATCGCTTCCACTCTCCCCTGTGCAAGACTATGTGACGATACTTCCATCGCAACATGTTTCACTTGCTGCGCATGAAATGTCGCAAGAATGTGCTGCAGACTAATCGCATCCGGTGTGGTTAATCCGCCTGGCTCGATATGGCCATACACACCATTGCCTAAGGTACCTATCACACCACACGGCATCGCAAGCTGCTGCCATGCTGCCGCCAAAAAATAAGTACACGATGTCTTGCCATTTGTTCCTGTAACACCCACTATTTCCATTGATCGAGCGGGATGATGATAAAAACGCCCTGCAATTGCTGAAATTTTATGATTTAAATGAGCAATAGGGATAATGGGTACAGTCTCTTGAAAAGCAACAGGCGCAGCCTCTTTATCGACTAACACAGCGCGCGCACCTTTCTGTATCGCTTCCCCAACAAACTGTGACCCATTAAGAGCAGCACCCTGACAGGCAAAAAATAAATCGCCCTCCTGCACTTGACGACTATCCAGTGCCAAACCTGAAATAGGCAAATCGCCCAACCCGCTGATTTCCTCTACTAATTCAGATAACTTGACGGTGGCCATTGTCTATTCTCTCATCTGGCGGCACATTCAATGCATGCAACGTCCCTTCCATAATTCTCTTAAAAATGGGCGCTGTCACTTGCGCAGCATAATAATTTTTACCTCTTGGATCTCTAATCACCACTGCCACAATAAACCGTGGATGACTTACTGGCGCAATACCCACAAAAGAGGATACATAACGATGTTTCTCATAGCCATTAACACCTACGATTTTTGCTGTACCTGTTTTTCCTGCCACACGATACCCTGGAATTTGCGCGGCTTTCCCTGTACTTTGTGCTTCTTTACCGCTGTTTTGATCAACCACAGACTCTAATACTGCTAACATTTGATCAGCCACTTTTGCTTTAATCACTTGCTCACCCACGGGCAGTCTTTCGATGCGCAGTATTGACAATGGTATTTTTACCCCGTGGTTTGCAAAAATCATATAAGCTTGCGTCAATTGCAAAGCCGTCACAGACATCCCATAGCCAAATGATAATGTCGCTATTGCAAAAGGGCTCCAACGCTCACGTCTAGGCAACTCACCTGAACGTTCCCCAGGCAAACCAATTCCAGTCACTTCTCCAAAACCCACATTCCGTAACATTGTCCACAGTTGATTGGGTGGCAAAGGCAAAATCATTTTTGTCACCCCCACATTACTCGATAATTGCAATATCTGCGTAATAGTTAATAATCCATTGTTATGCTCATCGCGCACTACATCATGGCCTACTCGCATCCAGCCAGGATACGTATCAATAAGGGTAGTCGGCTTATATTTTCCACTGTCAAATGCACTGGCCACGCTAAATGCTTTAATAGTTGACCCCGGCTCAAAGGTATCCGTCACTGCACGATTACGAAAAGCATCACTTGTACCCGCCATGCGTTTATTGGGGTTAAAGGAAGGTTGATTGACCATCGCCAATACTTCACCTGTTTTGACATCCACTACAATCACTGAGCCAGATTCAGCCACATTCTCTTTAATGCCAGTCATCAATTCACGATAAGCAATATATTGGATACGTCTATTAATACTTAAAATCAAATCATGACCTGGCTGTTGCGCTGAAACATTTTGCACATTGGAAATAGTGCGTCCTATACGGTCTTTTACAACTAATGTCTTACCTGATTTCCCCGTCAGCCAGTCATTGTAAGCCAGCTCTAATCCTTCCTGCCCACGATCATCCACATTCGTAAAACCCACTACATGCGCAGCCACTTCTGCTTCAGGATAATAACGTTTAAAGCTTTGCTGCAAGTAAAGACCCGGAATGGCCAATGATTTAATTTGGTCTGCAATAGTCGGTGGCATATCACGTTTCAAATAAACAAATTGATGATGACTATTGACGTATCGCTTCAGTAATAAGCGGATATCCATTGGTTTAATGGTGAGTATCTGCCCCAGCGTTTTGATTTGCTCCAAAGTCGGTGCAAACTCTTCCGGATTTATCCAAATAGAGAAAACAGAGGTACTAATTGCTAAAGGATACCCATTACGATCGGTAATCATACCGCGAAAAGCAGGTGTCATGACAGTACGCAGCACACGCGCATTGCCTTGTGACTGCAAAAAATGCCGTTTCAACACGGAAAGATCCAGCATACGCAGGATTAGCCCCAGCACAATCACAAAGATTAAACCGATTAATAAATAAAAACGCCAAGCGATATAGCTGGCGTGTGGTTGCTGCTTCACGTTTTATGACCCTGATAATTTATTTGCTATCAACGATGACAACTGCCTTGCCTTCTGGCACAACCATGTTCAAACGCCCCTCAGCGACATCTTGAACTCGTGCCTGCATAGTCAAGGTACTTTTTTCTAACAGCAATTGCCCGCGCTGAATATGCAACTGATCATGTTCGGCATAAGACTGCTCCAAGCTCGCATTCAAACTGCGAGTTAAATTCGTCATATACACCAAACTCAAAGCAGAGATCAATACTGCAGCAATGAGCACGAATAATGACATGTCAAAACGGGCCAATAGCACCGACACTACCCAGCCACGCGATAAAACACCCTGATTTAGTAGTCTTGCTGCTGCGTTCATAACAACTTCTCCCCTACTCGTAAAATCGCGCTCCTTGCACGAGGATTCCTTGATACTTCTTGTAAACTTGGTTTAATTGTCCGACCAAGCCTCTTAAATGTGGGTTGAACATTCTTGTGCTTGATAGGTAACTTTGACGGGAAATGATCCGTGCGCTCCTGTCGTTGCATAAAATGTTTAACAATACGATCTTCCAATGAATGGAAACTAATCACTAACATACGTCCTCCAGTTTGTAATGCATTCAGGCTTTGTACTAGCCCTTGCTCTAATTCTTCTAATTCATGATTCACTGCGATCCGAATCGCTTGAAAACTACGTGTCGCAGGATGTTTACCCTTTTCCCATGTCGGGATTGCTTCTGAGACAATTTTTGCTAATTGATCAGTAGCAGTAATCGGTTTCACTAAGCGTTCCGCCACAATTGCTTTTGCAATACGCCGTGAAAAACGCTCTTCTCCATATTCCCATAAAACCGTCGCTAATGCTTGCTCGCTCACTGAAGCAATCCATGTTGCAGCATCCATACCACTTGAGTTGTCCATCCGCATATCTAAATTACCTGCGCGCATAAAGCTAAATCCACGTTCTGCGTCATCTAATTGCGGCGACGAAACCCCGAGGTCAAGCAAGATGCCGTTCACTTTTCCATAGACTTGCTGTTGCATCAAAAATGCTTCTAGCCCAGCAAAAGAACCGTGTTTTATAGTAAATCGCTTGTCCCCTGCAAAATGCTGCTTTGCATAAGCCAATGCAGCCGGGTCTTTATCCATTGCGAGTAAACGTCCTTTGGCTCCTAGCCGATTTAAAATAGCTTGGGCATGACCGCCTCGACCGAAGGTTGCATCGACGTAGATGCCCTCTGGTTGAATAGCAAGATTCTCTAACGTCTCAGCTAATAATACAGACTGATGTTCGTTGATTAACTCTTTCATGCGACATGCCGCCATTCAAAAAGCCCCTATATTACAATGACAATAATTTAACTTCATCAGGTAAAGCATCAGAATTAACATTTGATTCTTCTGCTAGCCATATTCCCCGACGTTCTTGCCAATGTACTTCATCCCATAATTCAAATTTCTTACCTTGCCCTACTAACACTGCTTGTTTTTTTAATCCTGCATATTCGCGTAATAACGGCGGTAAAAGCACGCGGCCATTATTATCTAACTCACTCTCTGTCGCATGCCCTATGAGCAAGCGCTGAATACGCCGTGCTTGCGGATTAAAACTAGGAAGTTGCGCAAGTTTATTTTCAATTACTTCCCAGGCTTGGATGGGATATAACAATAAACAACGCTCATCCGTATCAATGGTCATCACAACACGCCCACTGCTTTCATCTCGCAGGCGATCACGATAACGAGTAGGCATCACCATCCTGCCTTTCGCATCGAGATTGACTCCATTAATTCCTCTAAACATTTTTGTATCTTCCTCTGTCAACTGGGAACTGGGAACTGACTTGCAGCTGCAAATCAGATATTTCTCAATGACAATTATTTTTTACTTCTTACCAACCAATTTACCACGCTATCCCACAATAAACCACTTTTTCCCACAAAAATGATAAAAAAACGCATTAGGTATTCTACTTAACCACCTTAGGGCTGAGCTTTGAACAACCCCAGCCCCAATCGTGCCCGTGTGCGTGCCCGCGCCCTTGCCCGTCTTTTCCTGATGATATAAAAACAGGCACGATTAAGCCTGTTTAGAGACTAAATAGACAAAATTTGAAAAAAGAATATTATGTATTATTTCTGCTCAGAAAAGAGTTTTTGATTTAATATTTCTCATCTATAATGCGCCGATCATAGATAGAATGAGGAGTATTTAAATGCTGCAAGATGAAATAAAAGAAGCGCCCCGAAATCAACTAGGATTACACCACTTTTATTCACATTCATTTGAAAATCACGAGAAAATCATACAATTATTTGGCCCACCCATATTGCAAGCACGCCAAAAAATAGTAACGCTCCTGAATAGGCTAGATTTAGACAATGTAGCATCAAGTGACGTAATGAAAAAATCACTAGAAGCGGTTTTTAAAAACATAGACTCGTATGCCAATAATCCACGTAACCCAGCATCGCTCTACAGCGCATTGAGACGGCTTAAAACAGCTATACCCGCATCCGCCGAACAACAAACTCAGGAAAATAGATCTAAGAGTAGCTGCCAGGCTCTTGCCATAAACGGCGCTTATTTTATATATCACTCACTATTTGGAAAAGCATCTGAACCAGAGAAACAAACAGAACACGACGAACACCCTGAATTACAAGAACTGATTTGGGTTATAACGGCTTTAATTAAAAATGTAGAAAATGATCTTGCAAAGCGTCACAAGCCGCTACCTCAGCCTCCATCGCCTTAGCTAAAATAAAAAAAGCCAGTCAATAAGCCGGGTTCTGTCGTGGACAGTCATTCATCTAGGATGTCTGTCGCCAGACACCTCAAGCGACCTACCCGAGCTTAAGTGTGGGCCACACTTGAAGAATGCTTTTGCAAGCAACCTTCTAAAGCTCCTATTTGGTCTTGCTCCGAGTGGGGTTTTCCGTGCCGTCACTGTTACCAGTGACGCGGTGCGCTCTTACCGCACCTTTTCACCCTTACCTCAAAAGCCTGTCATCAAATTCTACTATGATGGGTGTAACGCATTGATTTCCTGTGCTCCGTTGCTCATTGACTGCTATGTCAACTGCGCTACGGTGCTCGAAAATCAATGCGTTACCCCTCATCCTAGCGAATTTGATGACAGGCTCTCAAGGCGGTTTATTTTCTGTGGCACTTTCCGTAGGCTTACACCTCCCAGGCGTTACCTGGCACTTCGCCCTCTGGAGCCCGGACTTTCCTCTGTTAAGAAACAGCGACTGCCTTGACTAGCTCGGGACGGAGTATAGCAGATAAGACTTTCGGGCGTGAGGAGAAAATACCAGAAAGAGTGATTGATTATTATCCTAATCATCAAACTCTGTCATTGCGAGCGCGAGCGAAGCAACCCAGGTTTTTTATGCTGCTTCCTAGCATTCTAATCCGCTCTGAAAAGCCTGGGTTGCTTCGCTCCCGCTCGCAATGACAAAGATGAAAAATTGATTTATTCAACAAAGCCCTGAATAGTTATTTTTTTAATTGCAACGCCCGATGATATAAGTCATTCTTTCTCTCCCCCGTGATTTTTGCAGCGATTTCCGTCGCCTGCTTAAGAGGTAACGTCTCTAATAACACGTTCAACACCTTGTCTGAAAAAACAGTGTTTTCTGGAATAGAAATAGCTTCAATACCTGCTACTAACACAATGATTTCACCACGTTGTTGATTCTCATCCTGCGTGACCCACTCTGTTATTTCCCCTATTGTACCTGAGCGTACCGTCTCAAATATTTTAGTCAATTCACGAGCCAGAACCATGGAGCGATCAGGGCCAAATACCTGACACATCGTTTGCAAAGAATTTAAAATTCGATGAGGCGACTCATAAAAAACGAGGGTACGTGACTCCGATTGAAGCGCCTCTAAGCGTTCGTGGCGTAATTTAGTCTTGGCAGGCAAAAATCCCTCAAACACGAAGCGATCCGTAGGAAGACCCGCAACGCTCAATGCAGCAATAGCTGCACAAGGGCCGGGAATGGGAACAACTGGGATATGAGCATTTTTCACCTTGCTCACTAAAATATAGCCCGGATCACTGATCAAAGGTGTACCCGCATCACTAATCAATGCCAAAGACTCTCCTTTGCGCAATCGGCTAATTAATTGATGGGCACGCTCTTCTTCATTGTGCTCATGCAACGAAATCAGAGGAGTTGTAATGGATAAATGTTTTAATAAGTGCTGACTATGCCGTGTATCTTCCGCGGCAATACAATCCACGCTTTGTAAAATTTCAATCGCATGCTGGGTAATGTCTTTTAAATTACCGATGGGTGTCGCTACTATATATAAAATGCCAGAGTGATTTATATTCATCATTCAAAGTGTTATCCTTACCTAAATTTTATCGGGGTAGCCCCTATGACAAGGCTCATTGCGATTTTGCTACTTTTACTCCTCTACGGCTGCACTACGCCTCAGCTATTCAATGGAACGCCTGCGCCCAGCCATGGTACTGACTCACAAACACTATTCAATGAACCCCGCTTTTGGCAAGCTAACCCTGTCATCGTGTGGGACAAAGTGCAACACTCTTCCACCACAAACATACAAAGTACATTGGCACAGACAACCGACCCTATCGTCGTTGGTTGGTTAAAACTGGCACTCATTAGCAAAAAGTACAGCACCCATTCTCAAGAATTGGCTCAACAACTCGTGCTCTGGCGACAAGATTACCCTACTCATCCTGCAAACGCCCTCTTCCCTGATAACGCCGCTTTGACGACTTTAGCCAACACACCCTCACCCAAAAATATCGCCTTACTCTTACCACTACAGGGGCAATTCGGTAAACAAGGCCAAACAGTAAGGGACGGGTTCCTAAACGCCTATTATGAAGCTGCGAAAAAAAATCAACAAACAGTTTTCTTTATTGATACGAGCAAAACCACCGATATGGCCGCATTATACCAGCAAGCTATATCGCAAGGAGCCGATACTGTTATTGGGCCACTCACTAAAGACAATGTGCAAGCACTGCTGAAACAAGCCAATTTTCCCGTGCCAGCTATCGCATTAAACTATACCGATATTGGCTTTGGCTCATTGC
>Ga0206868_10044_pt1 | contig 36974 bp, 29 predicted proteins | sample Alteio_BWOrgCont_38_FD_152901 | JGI IMG/M metagenome (GOLD analysis project Ga0206868, IMG submission 152901) | Enriched cells from forest soil in Barre Woods Harvard Forest LTER site, Petersham, Massachusetts, United States -... | ecosystem: Environmental > Terrestrial > Soil > Temperate forest >... | reverse complement strand
TGAGCCAGCATGATCGCGGGGTGCTTCTCGCGGTCGATGTAGCTGGATTCGAGAATCTTTGGGCCGACGCAGACGATTTCGATGCGGTTCTTTTCGGCAAGATCGCGCATCCCGCTCAATTCCTCTACTGTGGGAAAGATGCGTCCGTCGTCGCCATTGGCATCGATCTGAGGATACCCGCAAATGTGGCCCACGCCGTAGCGCGCAAGATACTTGAGATGCTCACTGGTGGTCGGGGCGCTCTGGCAGCCGAGCTTCATGAGCGCCTGCCGTCGAGATTTGGCCTCCGTGGAAACGGGCGATGCCGAGGACACACTTGCGCCCCGGGTTACGGCTAAAGCGGCAACACTTGAGGTGGTAAGAAATCTCCGGCGATTCATGTGCATGAAAATAACATGCGAAGGGCCGACAGTGTCTAAACATGATCGACACTACACATCCCTGCTCGCGGCAACATCGAGGCGAAGTTCCGCCTGCTAAAATCGGCGCAGAAAGGGACTACCGAGTGACCTCCAGATGATTCCCAAGAGCGGCTGTATAGCGACTTTCTTACTTCTATGCGCGGCCTTGAACAGGGGCCAACTGATGCAAGCGCAGACGAACTCACCACAGACTGGGCTGTCCGTTCATTGGGAAGAACTCACCGGCTCCGATTTTATCGAAGCTATCAAGCGTGCGCAGGGAACATGCCTGCTGCCATTCGGCATTCTGGAGAAGCATGGGCCCCACATGCCGATCGGTACAGATCTGATCGATGCGCGTTATGCAGCGCTCCACGCGGCCGAACAACAATATGCCGTGGTTTTTCCCGAGTATTACTTCGGACAAATCTCCGAGGCGCGTCATGAGCCAGGCACCGTCGCTTACAGTCGCGATCTGCAATTGGCGCTGCTGCAAGCAACTACAGACGAGATGGCTCGCAATGGCTGCAAGAAAATCCTGATCGTGAACGGCCACGGTGGGAATGCTAGTTTGTTACCCTACTTTGCCCAGTCGCAGTTGGACAAGCGGCATGACTACGTGGTCTATCTTTTCGACCAGCGCACTCCGGCCACCGGAGGGCCTAAGAAGAAATCCACCGTCGACGCGCACGCCGGCGAAAGCGAAACATCCAAGATGATGGTCGTCCGGCCCGACCTCCTGCACCCAGACCGAGCTGCAAGCGAATCCGGCGCAGACCAGCATCGCCTGAACCTGCCGGAAGGTGTTTACACTGGCATCTGGTGGTACGCACGTTTTCCCGATCACTATGCCGGCGATGGCTCGGTTGCAACCCGTGAGTTAGGCGAATATCAAATGAAATGGTGGGTCGATTCGATCGGCAAAGTCATCGCCGCCATCAAAGCCGACGACGTAAGCTTCAAACTTCAGGAAGAATTCTACGAGAAGAGCACCCACCCTCTGGATACCCCGCAGTAACATTGAAGGTCGGCGGTTAGAGAAGATTTCACGCCTGCATTTGAGCAACATCCACTTAGGAGGGTGAAGGTCATGAATCAAGATTCATTCACACGCCGCAAAGTATTGAAAGGTACTGGCGCAGCCATGTTGGCTATCGCAGCATCGAATGCGGCCGGAATCGCCGCTGCGGCTCAAAATGCGAAAGAGAATACTACGGCGAAAGATGCTCCTGAACCGGGTGAAGAGACGCGCGCGCAGCGTCTGGCCTGGTGGCAGGCCGCGCGCTTTGGGATGTTTATCCACTTCGGCGTGTACGCCACGATCGGCCGGCATGAGTGGGAGATGGAAGACGAGGCTGTTCCCGTTGCCGAGTATGCATCTCACGCGGCGAACTTCCATCCGCGTGTAGGCGCGGCGCGCGCGTGGGCCAGGCTGGCCAGGCAGGCTGGCATGCGCTACATGGTATTGACGACCAAGCATCACGAGGGGTTCTGCAACTTCGACACCAAGCTGACTGACTACAACGCAGTGAAGCAGGGGCCGGGACATGACATAGTCCGGGAATATGTCGAAGCAGCGCGTGCCGAAGGGCTGCGCGTTGGCTTCTACTATTCGCTGATGGACTGGCATCACCCGGATGGCGCCAAGTGCGCCACCGATGAAGAAGCCCGCAAGCGGTTTGTCGCGTACACGCATGGGCTGATTCGTGAATTGCTGACCAACTACGGCAAGATCGATGTGCTGTGGTACGACGTCTCGTGGCCGCTCGACGCTGAAGGATGGGAATCGGTGCGGATGAACAAGATGATCTTCGAACTGCAGCCGGAGATCGTGGTGAACAATCGCAATAAGCTGAAGGGAGACTTCTCTACGCCAGAACAGAAGATTGTGGCCGAGACTGGCGGACGAGCCTGGGAATCCTGCATGACAATGAATGATAGTTGGGGCTATCAGGCAGCGGATGACAACTGGAAGAATTCACGGACCATTCTGCGTAATCTGATCACCTGCGTGCGCGATGGCGGCAACTACCTGCTGAACATCGGTCCCAAGCCGGACGGCTCCATTCCTGAACCAAGTGTTCACGCTCTGCGCGAAACAGGCGAGTGGCTCGCCTCTAATGGACACACCATCTTTGGGACAGATCTCTGTCAGCCACGCCGCTCGAACTACGCGAGCTATACGCGCAAGGGCAACACGCTTTATATGCATGTGCATTTCTGGCCGGGTGACTATGTGGCGATCTCCGGTTTGATGGCTAAGGTGAAATCGGCAAAACTGGTGAAGACAGGAGAAACAGTCGCCTTCACGCAGGATGAGTTTCGAGTGCGCTTTACCGGGTTGCCGATAGAGGCGCCGGATACGCCGCTAACGACGATAGCGATTGAGTGCGACTCCGAGCCACATCAGGATACTGATTTCGTGCGTAAGAACAAACCTCGTATGGACGTGTAATTCAGCTGCGCACTGTTGGATGGATCGATCGGAAGCCCATCCCGAGAAAGGGATCTCATGAATCGAATCACCGTTCTTGCCGGCATTGCGGGCTTAGTAGCTTCGACATTCTGCTATGCGGAAAAGCCCCTGCGCTCGCCATGGGACATGCGGAAGATCAAGGTGACGAATACCACCTATGCCTGCCCCGAGCCGTTGCATCTTTCTCCCGATCTAACCACCTCCGGTTTTTATTCCGACAGCAAGAGTTCAATCATCGACCCAGTGAAGTGGAAGGCCTATACCGAGTCCGCCGGCCCGTATAAAAAGCTCGGCGATCTGGCGGTTGCAGCGGCTGATGCTTATCAGGCAACTGGCAGCAGGCAGGCGGCCGAATGCGTGCTGAAGCTTGAAAAGACTGCGGCCCTGGACAAAGCTTTCACCGGCAAGATGTCGTCGAATCAGGCGTACTATGTGCAGGGTTGGGTGATCGGCGCTTTGGGGATTGCGTATCTCAAAATCCGAGATAGCAAGGTCGTGAATCGCGAAGATGCGGAGCTACTGACATCGTGGATGAAGACTGTGTCCAAACAAACGATGGACTACTACGATGCGCAGTTGGCCAAGCCCGGGCACGAGAATGGAAACAATCATGTTTACTGGGCAGGCGTGCAGGTTGGCGCCATCGCGATTGCAGCCAACGATCGCAAGATGTTCGATTGGGCGCTCGCTGCGTACCGTAACGGGATACGCCAGATAACTCCAGAGGGAACATTGCCTGAGGAAATGCGCCGTGGACAGAGGGCGCTGCACTATCACCTCTACGCGGCTTCGCCGCTGGTCTACATCGCGGAGTTTGGCGAAGATAACGGAATCGATCTCTACGCGGAAAACAACAGCGCACTCAAGCTTCTTGTCGAGCGGTCAACTGCCGGCCTGGCAGGAAGCGGGTACTTCGATCAGCAGGCTGGTATCAAACAAGACACGCCAGACGGACCACCGAGCGCAGAGGCGATAGGCTGGGCCAAGGTGTACGTAAAACGATTTCCCGACCCCACTATCTCGGCGTTGATTGCAAAGGCTCCTTCGCTGAGCTATATGTATCTGGGCGGGCTCCCGCCGTACTAATTTCAAGTAAGCATCTTCCTGGCGGTGGAACCGGAATGTCCCGTCTTCTTAAATGGACGAGCATAGAACCGCTATTGTATTTTTCAATGCATGTTGAAACCGACCTTCACTCCCTGCTCTAAAGGAGACATGTTCCGCGACGCGGAAAGTTTTCCCGAATTTCCGAAAATGGCTGGAATAGATCCCCTTCATCAGGACCGTCTTTTTCAGGCAATCGGAGTGGAGGCGATCTCCGCGATGGAGTGGCGGTGGCTGGAGAATTGGCGCGTGGGTCCACGCGTGATCAACGACTCCATGTGGTTCTGGTTCGAATCTGGCAATGGAAGCGGATGGACCGTCAATTCGAAGAACCGGTTCCACTACAAGGCCGGCGACGCTATTCTGATTCCCCAGGGCGTGGAGCACTTTCTAGATCAAGACAAAGGCGCTACAGCGCATGTGTATGCAGTTCATTTCAACGTGCATCTCTTTTCTGCGATGAACCCGCTTACATTTCTCGGCGTCCCGACGCTGATTCGGGACACCGGCTATCGCGATCTAGGCTCCCTCCTCGAAGCGGTTATCCCGGGAGTTTGCTCGCAAGTCTCCGGGATGGCGGACACTGATGAATCTGGAGATCAGCACCGCAATTCTTTCTATCTTGCGTACCCATGGCGACCTGCTCCATCCTCAGCAGAATTCTCTCAGCGACCTGCCTCGATTTCTCAGCGTCTTCGAGCAAATAGAGCAGCGCCTGGGCCATCCTGAATATGCGGTAGCGGAGATGGCGCAGTGCGCCTCTCTGAGTGAGGTGCAGTTCAGAAAACTCTTTCGCCAAATCACCCGGCTAAGCCCTATTCGCTATTTACAGAAACGCAGAATCGAACGGGCCTGCATGTTGTTGAGAACATCGGAAGACAGCATTCAGAATATCTCCAGACTCTGCGGCTTTTCCGGCGTGCACTTCTTCTACCGAATCTTCAGAATGTGGACAAAGATGACTCCGTCAAAGTACCGCATGGATATGCACCTGTAGACATAGCTCACTCGATGCGCAGAAACACCTCGGGCAATCCTGGAAAGAGCGACATCTCGGCGCGTCCTTTATACAATTCGACACTGCGCGAGCAATGCAAAGATCATCTACCGGAGCGCGGGATACTCCAGGACAATCCTCAAAATCCCGCAGGGCGGAACAGGTATGGATGATTGCCGCGACACTTGTAGGATGGTTCTGATACATACAAGATGATCGAAAGATCAATGGGGTTCAGCCTGGATGAGGTTTCCGATCGAGCTTCAAAAAAACACGGCACTTCACTTTTCTTCTTTGCGCATCGTTGCCAAGAGAGCACCGGTAGCGGCGATCCTGCTTTCTATTTGCTGCCTGACCTATGCCAACGCGCAACAGGCGCCCTGGTCGCAGCGGGTGGCTGAAAGCGCAATCAAGCGTTGGCCGGACGGCCGCTTCGTCGGACCCGACGAGCCGTGGAGATGGAACTATGAACTGGGAACGCTGCTCGAAGGCATGGATGCAACCTGGTACAACACTGCAAACCGCGAGTATTTCCAGTACGTAAAGCACTCCATCGACGAGTTTGTTTTCCCCGATGGATCCATCACGACATACGAGCCGGAAGCTTATTCGTTGGATAATCTTCTACTGGGACGGCAGTTACTCCTTCTTTACCGGGCTACACAGGACAAGCGTTATTACAAAGCCGCTTCTCTGTTGCGGCAACAACTTTCCACACAGCCTAAAACAACCTCCGGAGGCTTCTGGCATAAGCAGATCTATCCTGGCCAGATGTGGCTGGATGGGCTGTATATGGCCGAGCCCTTCTACGCCGAATACGCTTCGGTCTTTCAAGAGCCTGAAGACTTCGCTGAGATCACTAAGCAGTTTGTGCTCATCGAGCAGCACACCCGCGATACGAAGACCGGGCTTCTCTACCACGGATGGGACGAGACGAAAGAACAATCCTGGGCTAACCGGGATACCGGCGACTCATCAAGCTTCTGGGCGCGCGGCATGGGCTGGTACATGATGGCGCTCGTCGATTCGCTGCAGTACTACCCTGAAAACGATCCTGGCCGCGCCACGCTGTTGACGATTCTCAATCGCACTGCGGTCGCGATAGCGCGATACCAGGATGCAGAAACCGGGCTGTGGTATCAGGTGCTGGATAAACCTAGCGCGCCGAGAAACTACTTCGAGTCCTCGGCGGCCTGCATGTTTACTTATGCTCTCGCAAAGGGAGTTCGTCTGGGCTATCTTCCCCAAAAATACGCTGTCAACGCCGAGCTAAGTTGGAAAGGAATCCAGAAGCGATTTCTTGAGACCGATAGCAGTGGGACCGTAACTCTCACCAATACCGTGCAGGCCAACGGGCTTGGCGGCGCTCATCATCACGACGGTAGCTATGACTACTATGTTTCGTCGCCCGTGGTGAGCAACGACCCGAAAGGAATCGGCGCGTTTCTGCTTGCCGCCAGCGAAATGGAGCTGCGGCCCGCAGCATCCTCGGGCTTGGGAAACAAAGTGCTGCTCGACGCCTGGTTCAACAGCCAGACGCGCAAGAATGCAGCCGGCGAGACGGAGTCCTTTCACTACAAGTGGAGTGATTACAGCAACTCCGGCTTGTCTCTCTTCGGGCACATGTTGCGCAGTCACGGCTTGGCCACGGGCACGCTCTCGACCGCGCCTACGCTCAAGAAGCTAAAAGGCACGCAGTTCTACATCATCGTTTCTCCGGACAATCCCGCGAAGAATCCTGACCCTCATTACATGACCGCGGAGGACGCCACCCAGGTAGCCACATGGGTAAAGCAGGGCGGCATATTACTAATGCTGGAGAATGATCCGGACAACGCAGACATTCCGCACCTCGATCTTCTAGCGGACAAATTTGGATTGCATTTCAACAACGCGCTAACCCACCATGTGATCGGGAACGACTTCGCGATGGGCCGCATCGAGCTTCGCACCACGGCTCCGCCGTTTACGCATCCGCATGTACTGTACATGAAAGATACCTGCTCGCTCTCGCTGACCAAGAGCGCAGTTCCTCTGTTGCAATACAAAGGAGACACGTTGATGGCGATGGCGAAGTACGGCAAGGGAACAGTGTTCGCAGTGACTGATCCGTGGCTCTACAACGAATACACTGACGGACGCATATTGCCGCCCGAATATGACAACTTTGCTGCGGGAATGGAGCTTGTGGACTGGCTCCTCAAGCAGCGCCCGCAAACCACCCGCTAATCCTCGCCCCATTCTGCTTTACATCGAGAGAATCGAATGAAAACCTACCAGATGGCCGATCCCGTGCGCTACCTGCGCATGACTTCAAGCGAACTTCGTGAAAGCTTCTTGATCGATTCATTGGCTGTGCCAGGAGAGATCCGCCTTGCCCATGTAGATCTCGACCGCTCGGTTGTGGGCATGGCTAGCCCGCTCGAACAGACGCTATCGCTACCCAACGATTCGCTTCTCAAAGCGCAGTATTTTCTGGAGCGACGCGAGTTGGGAGCGCTCAATATCGGTGGCAGCGGAACCATTCGCGTGAACGGCGAGAGCTATACCATGAGCAACCTCGATTGCCTTTATGTAGGGCGCGGCAATGCGAAGGTTGAGTTCGAATCGAGCGATCCTGCCGATCCTGCGATCTTTTATCTGCTCAGCTATCCCGCGCACCAGGTTTATCCTGTGACGCTGATACGGAAGGAAGATGCGAACCCTACCGAGCTTGGGAGCGGCGAGAACTCCAATCGTCGTACGGTATGCAAGTACATCTACCTTCAGGGGGCTCAGAGCTGTCAGCTAGTCATGGGCGTAACTCACTTACAACCCGGAAGTGTATGGAACACCATGCCTCCGCACACCCACATGCGGCGCTCGGAGATATATCTGTATTTCAATCTGGAGGAGCAAGACCGGGTCTTCCATTTCATGGGACCGCCGGAGGAGACACGGCACCTCGTCCTCGCCAACCGGCAGGTGATCGTTTCTCCAGGCTGGTCGATTCACGCCGGCGCTGGCAGTCGCGCCTATAGTTTTTGCTGGGGCATGGGAGGCGAAAATCAGGATTACTCGGACATGGATGTTGTTGCTATCGGCAACCTACGGTGAGGAGAAAACTATATGAAGAGAATCATGACTACGCTTGCGCTGATGCTCGCTCTCCCGGCCCTGGCGCAAAAAAGCGACGCCGCAAAAGTATACTCAGCCGCGGAGATTCAGCATCAATTGTCGGAACTTGCGGGGCCTGCGAAGGACAAGGGGAGCAGCGGTGCCACGCTTGGCGACTTCGGCAGTCACGCGCTCAAGTTATCGCTTCGATCCTCGAGCGGAGGAGCAGAGATTCATGCCCACTTTGACGATGTCATGGTAGTCACGCAAGGCAGCGCGACTCTAATAACGGGAGGCACACTGGTCGATGCACATGCGGGAAGCGATGGCGAAAGCAAAGGAGCCAGCATTCTCAATGGTGTGACCCAAACCATTGCAGTCGGTGATATCGTTCATGTGCCTGCGGGAACGCCTCACCAACTTCTGATAGCCAAGGGAATTCTCTTCAGCGCGTTCGTAGTCAAGATCCGCGAATAAAAGCGGCTCATCGAAGCTCTTCCTAAATTGAACGAAACAACATCGACAGGTCAGGCCCCGCGCTGCTCCAAAATGACAGGGGCTATCTGCGCCTTTCTTCTTGGCCGCGACCGCAAAGCCGAGGAGATTTCTCCGCAGCAGCGAAGAAGCTGAGCCGCGATCATCGGAACCGTCTGCACCTGGATACGCGCCGATGGACCCGAAACACTGATGGCCGCGATGGGCATATGGTTCTCATCGAAGACCGGAGCGGCAACGCACCGGACGCCCATTTCGATTTCTTCATCATCGATGCCATATCCGCGCCGCCGCACCCGTTCCAGCGACTTCATCAGATCTTCGCGTGAGCAAAGCGTCTTGTTCGTAAAGCGAACAAAGTTGATGTGATCGATCACGTTTTTAGCAGCCTCAGGCGGCAGAAAAGCCAGCATCGCCTTACCCATCGCGGTGCAATACACAGGATTGGAGCTTCCGGTCTTGGACCCCGAACATACACGCCGACTTGCGTCAGCTTTGTCCAGGTAGACTACAGAGGTTTTTTGCAGGACGCCGAGGTGCATGGTCTCTCCAAGCTGTTGCGAGAGCTTGCGAAAGAACGGACGCACTCGTGTGCGGAGATCGACCTGCTCGACTGCCCGGTTTCCAAGATCATAGAGTTTCATACCCAGACAGAAGCGATTATCCGGCGTCCTTTCGATGAGCATGGCGCGCTCCAGCACCATCAGCGAACGGTGGGCTGTGCTCTTGCATAGCGGCATGCGCCGGCAGATTTCTGCAAGACTCAGCGGGACCTCACTTTCGCCCAGCATGTCCAAGACAGCTACAGCGCGATCGAGACTCTGGAGCTGGTACGGTCCTTCCGTTCTTACGAAGGGCCTCAAGAGCGTTTCCGTTGTATTCATCTTGTCCTCCACGCCACTGACACTCGACCGAGAACCCTCGACTGCCAAGCCTGCACCCAACGCAAGAACGCAATCGGGACTCGCGCAATCAACTCACACATCATTCTTCGGTTCGGCATAATCTTCGCGAAACGGAGTGAAGATGTCCAGCACTTCGGATTCCTCGAATGCGCTGGCCTGGTGCTCCACTCCGCCCGGTACGATGAAGCTATCGCCTGGGAACACTTCAAATTCGGCCCCGCCACAGAGGACGAGAAGATGACCGCGCACGACATAAACCATCTGCTCGTGCGGATGACTATGCCTGGTTCCCTTCCAACCCGGCTCCATGAGATGCCGTACCAACATCATCTGTTCGCTCCACGCGAGCACTTGGCGTGTCAGCCCGTCTTCCGGAAATGACACCGGCACTTCCGCCAGCTTTACCGGATTCTTCTCTTCCCTGCTCATGTATCTCCCTTGGCCCCTTATCGCGCCATCCAGCCGCCATCCACCACGAGCACTTCACCGTTCACATAGTCGCTTGCGGCGGAGGCCAGAAACACCGCAGCACCGGCCAGATCTTCTGGCTCGCCCCATCTTCCCGCTGGAATGCGCTCCAGTATCTGCCTGTTCCTTGTTTCATCCTGCTGCAAACCGGAGGTGTTGGCGGTGCGAAAATAGCCGGGAGCTATAGCGTTGACCTGCACATTGCGACCTGCCCATTCATTCGCCAGCGCCTTTGTGACCTGGGCGATAGCGCCCTTTGAAGCAGCATACGCGGGCACGCGAATGCCGCCCTGAAACGACAACAGCGAAGCGATGTTGATGATCTTGCCCTGCTGCCGCTTCAACATCTCGGCTCCGGCAAGCTGGCACAACCGGAAGGCGCTTGTCAGGTTCACCTGAAGCACCGTCGACCAGGCCGCCGGATCGAACTCCTCTGCCGCTTCCCGGTGAATCATTCCAGCGTTGTTGACGAGGATATGCACATCTCCCAACGCAGTCTGCACTTCATCGAACAATTGGACGGCACCGTCTTCCCCGCCAAGATCGCCGGAAAATGCATAACCTGAAAGGCCTTTAGAGTGCATTGTTTCGCAGGTTTGCGTGGCCGGCCTCCGATTTCCATGACAGGCCACAGTAGCGCCCGATTCGGCGAGCGCTACAGCAATCGCTGCCCCCAATCCGCTTGCTGCTCCGGTTACCAGTGCGGTCTTGCCATCTAACCTGAAGCGATCCAGAATACTCATGTAACCTCATTAAAATAAGTTTGATGCGTAATGTCTATTCGACTTTTTCAACTGGATAGAATGAATTCTTCGTTTCCGCTCATTCCCTTGTCAAGCACCTTGAATCGCATTCGCCTTAAGAGGCATCGATTGTACCGCTATCAGGGAAGACATGGCGGAATTGCTAAGATAGCATTACACCGAAAAAGATAACCATTGATACGGAGCCTCATCGGGCAGAATCTCTCAGGCTGCAGATCTACCAGAATCCTGCAAAGGGGAAGGGGCAACTTCACACTGGCTTCCGCACCGCATTGCCCGATTCCTCGTGCATGCCTTACACTGGTATTCGATACTTGTAGTTTTGCGCCGCACGGGCGGTTAGCTCAGCTGGTTAGAGCGCCTGCTTCACACGCAGGAGGTCGGGGGTTCGAGTCCCTCACCGCCCACCATTAGAATCAATCCCTTAGTCGAATCCACCGTTCATCGCTGAAATTTTTAAAACTCTAAAATGCTCCCTGCCCAGAATCAGTGTGATGGCTGGATTCGTCTGTCGATTCTAAGTCGCGCTGCTCCTCAGCCCCTTTGGGACTATCTTCGTTTTGTCTCTCAACGATGAGCTGAAGATATTTGGATTGAATGGAATCAACCCTGGATAGAAAATCCTTCGTATCTTTATGAATTGCCATATGTTCCTGACCCTCTATTTGCGACGCTAAGAGTTCCATCTCTCCCCGGTATGGTCAATATTGACCACTCCCGGAACCGGACAATCCAGAGCCGGGCAATAACGTCTGCCCCGTCCTACCTGTTACTTGGTGCAGGCAAATTCATTGTGTGTGCGCCGCGCTCTCATCAGGCAAGATGCCCAGCCGCCTGACCGTCACAACCCACATGCAAGACTCATCGACGATAGTCAGGTCTATTTCTGCTACGTGCAAAGCTTTCACACGCGAGATGAGTTGCGCTGCTACAAGTTCGGCCGCGCTATGCTCGGCTGCATCGAGGATATCGTCAGATTCTTCGCTCATACATTCCCCTTAGCCCACCTTATGTACAAGATGCATTGTCGGTATGGTTCATATTGCTCTAAGATTTAGAGCCAAAGACTTGGCACGAGTAACTTGCATAAGTAATACCAACACGACGAATGAGCTGGACTGCTCAGATTTATAGGTTACTACGGTGCAACTGTATAGTAGTATGCGAATTCGCGTGTGCCCTGCGATCGAATAGTAGCGCAGTTATACAGTATCAAACAGACTTGCCGTACAGCCACGGTAATGCTGCATCCGAGAAAAGACTGTCTAGATGGATGGAACGAAACAAATAGCATTTGACCCGATAGGGTATCTGGCACACGCGGGCCTGGGACGTAAGCTCATCCGCTTCAAGGCAAAGCACACCTTCTACTCCCAGGGAGGACCTGCCGACTCGATATTTTATATTCACTCCGGACGGGCAAAGCTCACCGTGGTTTCAAAGAAGGGCAAAGAAGCTACAGTTACACTTCTGGCTGCCGGGGACTTTGTTGGAGAGGAATCCCTGGCTGGAACAGCCCATCTTAGAATTGCCACCGCCCGCGCTATAACCGCATGTATAGTTCTGAGAATCGAAAGTGGAGAAATGCACCGCGTTCTGCATCAGGAACACGCCTTTTCCGACTTCTTTATGAAGTTCATGCTAGCCCGGGGCATAAGAACGCAGGCCGATCTTATCGATCAACTCTTCAATTCAAGTGAGAGGCGATTGGCGCGCATATTACTTCTGATGGCCGACTACGGTAAATCAGGAGAGCCCACTGCGTTAATTCCACCGGTAACCCAGGAGACCCTGGCAGAGATGATCGGCACTACCCGGTCACGGGTTAGTTTCTTCATGAATCGCTTCCGCAAGCTCGGCTACATCGACTATAAGGGCCGGATCCGAGTTCATAAATCTCTACTCAACGTCGTTCTACGCGACCAGCTACCGCAGGAAAATTCATCCAGGCCGGTACTTCTGGATTCACAGCCGAATCTGCCTGATAGTGTCAAGCAAAAAGCTTCACCTGAACTCCGCCTTTAACATAGGCGCGGAAGTGCTCCATCTACCTCGCGAGTCTACGAGATTTTGGCGGGAATGAGAGCGGTTGTGCATCGAAATGCGACCTTACCTGACTAAAGGACTTCGGCAGAGCCAGTTCTTCGACTAGCAAGAACAGGGGGCGTTCCACAGCTATTGCTATTTGCTGCACCTGTTGAGCATCGGATTCAGCTTTGAGCAGCTGCCAGTCCGTCGCAGCGATCTCATCCCAACTCAATGCGCATCGCCACGGCTTTTCGACACCCTGCTGATACATCAGCGAGTCGCTGCGCACGAACATATGCACATCCGGATCCCAATTCTCCCGCCGGACACTCTGTCCCTGAGTCAGGGCAGCTAGGACCTTGTCAAACTTCACCATAGACGCTCCTCGAATAGGTTTGCCCAGGAAATCTTCAACAGCTTTGACTAAAGCCAGTGGAAACAACTTGCACCCAAAGAGTATGTATAGAAATGCACAGATCAGTAATGGAGGTAACTCGGTACTACAGTTTCACAGCCACAATTTGAACAAATTTCGCAATGCTTCCTCGCTGATGAGGGCGCGCGGAGCAAGCAAACTGAAGAACCCATATCTGGTCATGTATTGCGGACGTCTTACTTCTTTCCTCAAATCCATACAGATGAGAAATGCGCGTGAACCAGTATTGCGCTCTACTCTCCAAACTGTCTCCATAGAATTCCTCCACTGAACAGGGTGAGGACCCTGTAACTCGCGTCCTTAGGAGATCTATTCCGTCTGGCTCTTGCATGATGCCTAGAAAGGAACACTACTGCTTCTTAGCGTATGGGCTTTCTCAATGTATTTGGTGTCACATGGCAGAAGCCGCCGGTTCGAATCCTGCATTGCCCAACATCAAGCGCCGAACCCAACCCATCCAAGCCAACAAATCGCCGGGCTACTAGCTATGGCATTGGCTCGAGAAGATCATCTGCCGCCGGTCGGCTTCCTCATTCGGATCGCACACGTGGCGCTCTTCAGGGGCAACAAGCTCGCCCGCGCTGTATGCGCTCGCAACAGTCTGGTAGCACTTCGTGCAGATTGAATCGATCGAAGAATCGTGGTTTTGCCTTCTGGCGAACGAAACAAAGGTCGTCATATCGTCTCTCCGCTAAAAATGACAGCCTTTGAAAACAAGAGGTTTTTGTGTGTAGGCTGTCTTGCTCCCACCTTACTTACGAGTTTCTTCACGAATATGTTCAATATTGAACACCCAAAGGTAACCCATATCCAGCTTGAAAGGCAGGCAGTGCGGAACTTGAAAATTTCGCCCCGGGCATTTAGCCCGCGACACGCAGAGGACGTATTGATCCGTTAGCGTCAACCTCGCGGATCGAGCATTTCTGCATCCTCAACCACGGAATTGCTCACTGGACACACAAAACAAGTGACTCGCCCGAGATAGGGCGCGTTCTCGTCGATTGCAATCATCCTCTGTTCGAGCACCACATCGTGCAAACCGCAGGCAGGTGGGGTCGATTCCTTCTTCCTGAAGCATCTGGGGCCCATTTCAGTCTCCAGACTGATTTTTAATGTGCAAGTATCTTATGCGGCGCACCTCCGTAGATCAATATGGAAAATCAGCCCAAGCCCTATATCATCAGCGCCAATCCGATCTAACCTGCCGAATGGGTAATCGCAGTTTCACTGACATCGTTTGGGTCGAGAGTTTTTTGAAAAACAGAACCAAACCGATTGCACACCCTTCGCTCAAACGCCCCGCCGATGCGGAAAGAACCGGAGGAGGAACGAGTTGCGACGCACCCCCGCATTGCCGGGAGCACTCTGCAAGGATAGGCCGGGGGCTCGCTGGACGGACGGAGGGGTGGCCGGCTTTCGGTTTGTTAATACAGCGGCAGGCATAGTAAGAACGGGTTCCCAATCCAAAGCGGATATCTCACCCCAGGTTAGGGCGTGTTCCCACGGTTTCGCATCGCCAAACTGGCACATAAGAATGTCGTTCAATACAAACATGTGAACGTAAGGTTCCCACTCTTCTCGCCGAACGCTCTTACCCTGACTCAAGACATGTAATACCGCGTCAATCTGCGCCATTCACAACCTTCCTGTATCCATAGCTGAGGTCTGCTGAATGATGTGTCATTCGAAGTTATTGGACACAAAGAGTTTGAAAAAAATATGTATAGAAAGAGACATTGCTCAGTCTGCCTCTTGACCCGGTTGAGTCGGGACACAACTGGCGGCCAGAGGATGGCTTCCAAATCGGGCAAACTGCGAAGGACCGATAGGGCCACCGTGCGCAGTCACTCCCATACGGGACGCGACCGCCAGTGTGTTCCCGAATCGTAGACTGACGTCCTCCTCGTGAGTTGTCCAAAACCGAGCAAAAATTCCAGACCTGCACTGATCCATCGGAGGGCAGATTTCTGCTTTCTCTTTTATTCGCCCACGCAAACTTTAGTTTGCTGCGCATGCACCCGAAACAACTCAATAGCTCTCTTATTTCCATGCCCCACCGTGCAAGGGTATGCTTATAATCGGAACTTCCCACTATGGAACAGGAAACAGCATCTCCGGAGAAGGCCGCTATGAGCGTCCTTGTCATCGATGACAACCAGGCTCACTCCGAGGGCCTTGCAGAGTTGCTCGAACTTGCGGGGTTCAGAGCCACCAATGTCCTCACCGGCACAGAGGGCATCGAATACGCACAAAAAAATGCCGTGGACGCCGTTCTGCTCGACATGAACCTACCCGACATGAACGGCTTCGAGGTCTGCCGCCGGCTGCGTCGCAACCCCCTCACCGCGCACATCGCCATCGTCTTCCACACCGCCCAGGGCTCCAAGCCCGGCGCCCGTCACGAGGGAGACGCCTTCCTCACCTACCCTATCGCCATGACCGAGGTCTATTCAGTGATCCGCGGCAGCGTCGAGCGTCGCAGAAGCGGACTTCTCAGCCGGTAAGGCAGATGCGCAACTAGCCAAAGCCACAGGGACCCACATGCGATAGACGGGTCTGTCGGTGGTTCTCAGTTGAAACAATCTTCCCTTGGAACTTCTGTCCGACCTCACCACCGTAGTCACGATCTCGATACCCTGCGCAGTATTGTGTCTCGCCAAAATGCCATCCGGGTGGAAAAAGGGCGCAATGTTGGAGATCAGAGGACTGTTTGGGGGAAATTCTCGACTCGGAAAGAGATGTTCGCTGATCACGAATCGTCGTGAGGACGTTGCCGAACGGGATGCGAAAGATCAACAGGCGCTCTTCTCCTCTAAGCGAAAGCCAGCGGTCAGGAAAGATGTTCAAAAGCAGTAGCTCAGGCGGCCAGATCGTAGCGATGATGCAGCCCACCGAGCCTCGGCATGGAAACAACTCTGCGAGCTGTACCAGGACTCTTTTCTGCCCCACGTCCAGCGGGTGTTCTTTTGTTCAACGCAAGATGCGTTTGGTCGTCGTGGTAGTAACGGAGGTACTCGTTCATCAGACGCTTCAGGTGCCGCTCATTGAGAACGATGACATGATCCAAGAGGTCTCTTCTACAATTCCCGACCCAGCGCTCGGCAACGCCGTTTTGCCACGGACTTCGGAAGCTGGTCCGTTTGGGTTGAATACCGAGGCTCTTTATGGTGCCCAGCACCTCGTCATTGAAGTTTGTGGCTCGGTCAAAGATCAGATATTTTGGCGAGGAGTCGTAGGGAAATGCTTCCCGCAACTGCTGCGTAACCCAAGCACTGCTTGGATGTCTGGTCACATTGCAATGAAGAATTCGCCGTCGGTCATGCGCTATGACGAAGAAACAATAGAGAACTCCGAATGTGAGCGTAGGCACGGTGAAGAAATCCATTGCGGCGATGGCCTCGCGATGATTGTTTAGAAAGGCAGCCCACAGTTTTACGGGCTCGGGACTTCTCGGCGCTTTCCGCATCCATCGCAAAACCGTTCGCTCAGAAACATCAAAGCCAAGCATCACCAATTCGCCGTGAATGCGTGGAGCTCCCCAGGTTGGGTTCTCGGCAACCATGAGGAAGATGAGTTCGCGCAGTTCAGCGCCGATTCGCTTACGACCTGGGCTAATTCGATGCCGCGAGAGCCAAGCCCAATACGCTCTGAATCCGGCTCGGTGCCAGCGAACGACCGTCTCCGGCTGGACGAGAATCAACGCCTGCTTCCACCCCAACCAGAACCGCCTCAGCACCACCCAGAACAGCCGGTCGAAAGTAGCAAATCGCGGCTGTGGATGTCTCTGTTTCAAGACCGCAAGTTGTTGCTGAAGCGCCAAGTTCTCTAAAAGCAGATCGCGTCGGAAGCGAAAGAGTTGGGTCGCAATGATAGACAGAAGCCTCAGCAGGTGCAGCATGAGACCAGTTTACAGAGCGACGAGTCAAGCCGGATCCACCTCTCATCCTTGAAGATAGATCGCTATTTTGGCGAGGCGTGCGGAAGATGACACTCCTTTTCAGGGAGCAACTGACGACGAACGCGTCGAAATTGGGCTGGCTGGAAGTCCGATTTGTTTGAGCAAGGCGAAATACCTGGGATCGTGGTGGAGCGGGACATAGGCGGGATTGAGATTGATCTGAAGGGCGGCCTGTGAGTGTGTGGAGACCAGACGATTCAGTTCGGCCATTGTCTGATCCCAATTGCCGGCGTAGGCGTACCATTCAGCTGGCACAAAGTCTTGTTCTTCGTGGCTAATGCCCTTGCGCGTTGCAAGGGCCTGGAGCCGGAGACGTGCGTAGGCCTGTACGCCGCCTGAGCGCAGAACTTCCGCTCCGCGGTCTTCGAGCGAAACACGGTCGGCATTTTTTTCGAGCACAGCTGCCTGCCGCCATTCCGCGATGGCCAGCGAATATTTGCCTTCTGCCCACAGGTTGAGTGCCTTCTGTTCGTGGGCCAGAGGCCAATCCGGCATCATGCTCAGCAGGCGATCCGTTGCGCGGTCAGCACGGTCAAACTGGCCAGCGCTGCCGGCCAGGAATATCTCTGTCATATATAAAGGCGCCCAGTTTGGATCTGCGGCATGGGCCATGTCGATTTCCTCGAGCGACAGGTCGTGTTTCCCCTCGACACAATAGAGAATCGCAAGCCATTGATGGTAGATGGCATGATTCGGATCGAGATCGACGGCGCGATGCAATTGCTCCTCGGCGAGCGGGAAGTTCCAATCCTGATTGAGCTCAACCTGTCCCAGCATGGCGTGGGCCTCGGCGAGAGTCGGATCGAGAGCCAGCGCCCTGGCGGCAAAGGTGCGGCATTTTTCCATGGACTGTCCCGAACCGTTGTTGCCGTGCTGGGCAAGAACGAAGTATGCACTGGCCAGCCCCGCGTAGGCACGGGCATAGGACGGGTCTTCCGCGATCGCTTCCTGAAATGCGGCTACCGCCTGGAGCAGCGATTCATCCGTCCACTGCAAAAGGTAGGAGCGGCCGCGCAGATAGGCACCATAGGCCTTCGAGGTTGCAGGCCGTCCCATATTCAGGTTAACGGTTCGCCGGTATGGATGGAGCCGCTCGAAGATGTCTCGTTCCACGCGGTCGCTGATCGACGCAAGCTCTTCCTTTGTGCCGCTGTACTGGAGTGAGCTCAGATGTACGCCGTCCCGGCTGCGTACCAGTTCAAGCCGAAGCTGGCACTGATTGCCAGTCAGTGAGAACTTGCCGAAGATCAGCGCATCCACGCCCAGTTGACGGGCGCGAGCAAGAATCTGGCTTTCGTCCTGGCCTATATGGTCAAAAGAGTGAACTGCGCGCGTTTCGATCTCGGGAGATTGCGAGAGCACATCTGCCAGGTTAAGACGAAAACTCTCCGACATTGAGAGAGCGTCTGTGCCCGTAGCCTCAAAGGGCACGATGCCGAGTGAAAGCGGCTTTGCAGGACCCCAAATGTGGGTGTACGCCAACCAGACGCTCACTACGACAACCAAGATGCCTATAACCCCTACTCCTGTGGTCCAGGGGCTCCTCCACAGTCCGGCCGTGGCGGCGGACGCCGGGGCTGCAGATGACTGGGCATTCACTGGTTGGGATACGCGGACCGGGTCTGATGGCAGACGGAGAATGCTCCCGACGGGGGCAGACTCCTCTGAAATCGTTGAATCGATCACCGACAGAGAGAGTTCGGGAGTGGTAATTTCTTGGACGGGTGCCGTAAAACGGTAGCCGCGTTTGGGTAGGGTTTCGATAAGTTGTGCTGATTTAGATGACCTGTCGCGTAGGATATCCCGCAACTGGCTGACCACGCGATGGATAGAGTGATCGTAGTCAACAACTTCACCCTCTGGCCAGAGACCGGCCTTCAGCTGATCCCTAGTAAGCATGGATCCTGGATTTTCCAACAGGAGGGCTAGCAGCCTAGCTGCTTGATCGGGGATACGGAGCCGTTTGCCGGCACGCATCAACTCGCCCGTCCCAGTATGAAAGACGAATGCTGAGAAGGCAAACGTCCGGCCTGCACTTTTGCCCATGTTTTAATCTTTTCAGCGTTGAGAAGAGTTGTAAAGCAAATTACCGCGCTATCCACATGGGCATTTCAGAGCCATTTCTGGAGGAGAAATTTTTTCTAAACAACTGAAATTAAATATTTTGATTGATGAGGAAATACGGAGGAAACAAGATGGCTCCGATGTATTGTCAGATGGACATTCCTTCGCTACGGTAAATTCACTCGCATTCCGGTTTGTCGCATTTCAGCAATATTTCTATGCCGATCCCTTCCGGATTCTTGATCGGCACTTTTGACGCACATAAATAGTTGGGCGAAGACCCGATTGTGTATACCTCACCGACGTAGCTATCCAGACTTTGACTATTTCCAGACTCATAGATTGAACAACCGATGAAGGAGTCGTCCTTGCCCGCCAGATTGCCACTTTCGACCCGATCTACCATGGCCTCGTTGATGGTCACCCTATTCTTGTTGACCGCTAGCGTTTCTCACTCGCAGCAGCCATCCTCTCGAATTCCTGATTCGATTGACGAACAGAATCTTGTAACGCTCAAAGGCAATGTTCCGGCGCAAGCCCGGCCGCAGAATGACCGTGGCGAGGTTCAGGGCAGCCTGCCCATGGAGCGGATGATTCTGGTGTTGAAGCGGAGCGATGCTCAGGAGAAGTCGTTGCAGGCGGTTATCGGTGCGATGCACGATCCCAAGTCGGCTCAGTTTCACAAATGGTTGACTCCGGCTCAATTTGGCAAGCTGTATGGCCCCTCGGACGTGGATATCGCAAAACTGACACAGTGGTTGTCCGGTCACGGGTTCCAGGTGAACCGCATCGCCCAGGGGCGTGGCAGCATCGAATTTTCCGGTACGGCCAACACTGTAGCCAGTGCCTTTCATACGCAAATCCACAGCTACATGGTCAAAGGCGAGCAGCGCTATGCGAATGCCAGCAATCCGCAGATTCCCGCGGCTCTGACTCCGGTTGTAGCAGGAGTCCTGTCATTGCACAATTTCGTCAAACAGTCTTCGGCGCGCATTCTTGGTAAGGCCGTGGCCAACTCAGGCAAGACTGCCCCGGCACAGGGTACCGTTCGGACGAAGAGCGAACTGGTTTATCAGCCGAGTCTTACCCAACCGAATCTGACCAAGCCAAATTTCACGAATAGCGGATCGAACTACGTCGGCCCCGGCGATCTGTGGACGATCTACAACGCTACATCTCTGATTACTGCCAGTAATTCACCGATCAACGGCACAGGTCAGACTATCGCGATCGTGGGACGCAGCGATATCGCAATGGACGATTTAACTGGTTTCCGAACAAAGCTTCTGCCAGCGCCGTATGCCTCGACTTTGCCGTTCACACAGATTCAGAACGGTCCTGATCCCGGCATCTCAGGCGAGGACGCACTGGAACAGACGCTCGATGTGGAATACTCCTCGGCGCTGGCGCCTGGAGCTCAGATTGACCTGGTGGTCTCGGGAAGTACCAATTCAACGGATGGCGTTGATCTCTCCGCGCTGTATATCGTCGACAACAATCTCGCACCCGTGATGAGCACCAGTTATGGAGCCTGCGAGGCGCTGATGGGAACCGGAAACGCGTTTTACAACTCGCTGTGGGAGCAGGCGACAGCGCAAGGCATTACGCCAATGGTCTCGACCGGCGACAACGGCTCTGCCGGTTGCGATATCGTTGGCCCCAGTGGGAACGATAACGTACCCTATGTTGCCGATGAAGGTCTTGAGGTGAGCGGCCTTGCATCGACACCGTATAACGTCGCGGTGGGTGGTAATGAATTCAGCGATGACTCCAATACATATTGGAATCCCAACAACTCATCGAGCCCCGCTCCGTTTACCTCGGCTCTCAGCTATGTTCCTGAAATGGTCTGGAATGAGAGCTGTTCCCCATTGGTGTGTGGCAACGCCGGCGCGGATATTGCCGCAGGTTCTGGCGGAGCTAGCGGATGCTTTACACCCACTCTCGATGCGAACAACAACATCATCGCGTGCAGCGGCGGATATGCGGCTCCCGATTGGCAGGTGGGCGTGGCCGGATTGCCGACGGACAAAATGAGACATCTGCCCGACGTGTCGTTAACTGCGGCAAGCCATGACGGATACATGATCTGCTACGAGGGCAGCTGCGATTTTGGTGAGTTTGCCGTTGTGGGCGGCACTTCTGCGTCGTCGCCGTCCTTTGCGGGCATCATGGCGCTAGTCAACCAGAAGACGGGCTCGCGTCAGGGCCAGGCGAACTATACGTTGTACAAGCTTGCGGGGAGCCAATTCGGCACCACGGCCGCTCCCAACACAAGCCAGTTGGCGGCGTGCAATGCTACCAACGGAAATACTGTCGACCCCTCCTGCATCTTTCAGGACGTTACGACCGGAACCAATGCGGTGCCATGCGACGGCGGCACGTTCAACTGCAGTTCGACTACCGTCGGAACCTACGGCGTATTGACCGGCTATGCTGCAGGAACTGGCTATGATTCAGCGACAGGCCTGGGCTCGGTGAATGTCACCAATCTTGTCAATCATTGGAACGATGTCGCGCTTTCGCCCACTTCGACAACGCTTGCGCTCGGAACAACGAATTCGACCTTCGGTTCTCCGATATCGATCGGGATCACGGTGAAGCCCCAGACCGGCAGCGCAACGCCGACCGGCACGGTGGCCCTCCTTACCGATAGCACGCTGCCTGGCGCAAGCGGCGCGGGAACTGTGCCTCTGACCAACGGAAGCTATAACAGCACCATCAGTTCTCTTCCCGGCGGAACCTACCATGTCTCGGCACGGTACGGCGGTGATGGGGAGTTTGCCAGCAGCACATCCAGTGGCTCGGCAATCACCGTTGGCCCGGCTGGCAGCTCGGTAACGCTGGGCATCACGGGCTACGATCCAATCACCAACACCGCAGTTTCCGGCACCCCTGTGCCCTACGGTAGCGTTATCGCAGCTTCGGTGCAACTCAATGGCGCTTCCGGTCAAGTCGCTCCGAGTGGAACTGTATCGTTCTTCAGCGGCAAGACCAAACTGACGGATGTCGCCTCGGCTGCCGATGGAACTGCGGCCTATTCAGTCACCGGATACGGTCTCGGGACTTATAGCTGGTCGGCTTCCTATGGAGGCAATTCCAACTACAACGCTTCTACAAGCTCTCCGATAGCTTTTGTGGTAGGCCAGGCAACTACGCGGTTAAAGCTGCTGACCAGCACCAGCTTTGTGGTCGGCGCAAACACGGTGAAAGTGACGGCAGTTGTGAGCGATGACAGCCTGCTTGCGAATCCGACCGGCAATGTAATTTTCTCGGTGAATGGAACTGCGGCCGGAACAGTTGCGGTGGCGCCGTATACCGATCCATCCACGAGAGCTTCGGCAGCCAGCGCCACTTTCACCGTCGCATCTTCGTCGCTTGTCGCGGGCGCCAACACGCTGACAGCTTCTTACTCTGGAGATGGTAACTACATCAGTTCATCTTCGCCTTCGGTTTCGGTCGGTTATAGCGCGGTAGCGGCGGTAAATACAATCGCATTGACGGCCACACCCGCCGCTGTCAGCACGAATCAGACTGTGACTCTCGCTGCTGCGGTAACTACTGGAGGAATCGCGGCAACAGCGGGCACGGTCAACTTCTTCGACGGGACGCAACTGTTAGGTACAGCACAAGTCGCCGGCAGCAATCCCGCAAAAGGACATACGACCGGCACCGCCGCATTGACAACGATTCTGGCACCTGGCACACACGCACTTACCGCGATCTATGCGGGAGTCTTGGCGGCTCCGGCTGCGGTCACATCCTCAGTTGCAACAATGACCGTAACAGGTTCTCTGCCATCTACAGTCGCCGTTGCTGCTACCGCCAACGTGGCCGATCCTCACAACTATGACCTGAGCGGCACGGTAAGTGGATATGGATTCAAGGCTCCAACAGGAACTGTCGACTTCGCTGAAACCTCCGTTGTAGATGGCCTGGGCACGGCTACTATCGATGCATCCAGTACAAGGCACTCGTTGCTCGCGCCTACGGTCTTCAATTCCGGAGATGCAACCGGCGCGGATCCGTTTCAATCGGTGATTGCCGACTTCAATGGAGACGGTATTCCGGATATGGCCACGGCGAACGCCTCCTTCTCTGAAGGAACGATGAGCGTGATGCTGGGCAACGGCGATGGCACATTCAAGATACCCGTCACCTACACTTCGGGGATCTTTTCGGAGGCTATTCTCACTGGCGACTTCAACAACGACGGAGTCGTCGATCTGGCAGTGACCGCACAGTACAACAACGTGGGGACCAGCGGCGCTGTTAGCATCTATCTTGGCAACGGGGACGGAACCTTTCAGCCCCAGATTGTCTTGAATTTCACTGGATTTCCAGACAGCAGCGTGGTCGCCGACTTCAATCACGATGGGGTGCTGGATATCGCGGCTGTGGAGTACTACCCTCTTCAGTTCAGCGTGGCCTTCGGCAATGGCGATGGGACCTTCCAGACTCCAGTGGACTACCCAATCACGGCGAGCGACTATTCTGCGTACTATATGGCAGGCGGGGATTTCAACGGCGACGGTGCTATGGACCTCGTGGAAGCGAACGCCTACGATAACAATCTGGGAATCTTCCTGAATAACGGCGACGGAACGTTCTCTTTGAAGGCTTACATCAACTCCATCGATCCGCAATGGATCTCCGTTGCGGACGTCAACGGAGATGGCAAGGCCGACTTGCTGGTTGCAAACTATGGGAACGAGACGATGGGCGTACTTCTGGGCAATGGAGATGGAACCTTCAAGGATGAGGTCAACTACCCGCTCGATGGCTACCCGCAATCGCTCGCGGTCGCAGACATGGACGGCGATGGCAAGCCGGATGTGGCCGCGGCCTATTTCTATCCGTCGATCGGCGTTGGCATTCTGAAGGGTAAGGGAGATGGCACCTTTGGAGCTTCGGTGGATTATCCGACGGGACAGCTGAATAGTATCGGTGTGACCCTCGCAGATCTCAACGGCGACGGAACTCCCGATCTGATCAGCTCAGATGGAAACAGCCAGGACAACCCCGCGCAGAACCTCGCGGTTCTACTCAACGTAACCCAATCCAAGGCCAGTCTGACCGATGTCGCCGTCGCCGGGCCTACCAGTGTCCAGCAGGAAATCCAGGGCGTCTATGCCGGTAACCCAAACTACGGCGCCTCGTCTTCCGCGGGGATCTATGTGACGGGCTCAGGGGTGGCCGCTCAACCGGCAATCCTCTGGTCTCCAGCGTCTCAGTGGGGAGTCGGCGTCGCGCTCGGTCCAAACATACTGAACGCGGCGGTCAACGGCAACATCGCGGGGAGCTTCTCCTACACTGCACAATCCGGCTCGGGAGGCGCAGCTAATATCAACTCTGCTAGTACGCTCACGGCCGGTACGTACACGCTGACGGCAACCTTTACACCCGTCGATACGACGGACTACCTGACAGCGACCGCCTCTCGAACGATCGTGGTTCAGCAGGCGGATTTCGCTGTGGAGACGGGAGCGTCCTCATTGACTCTTGTCGCCGGCAGCTCCGGCACTGTAACGGTCAGCGTTCCTGCGCTCTACGGATTCAGTGGCACTGTGGCAATTGCAGGTGGCAGTTCTCTTCCCGGCGGTTTCACTGTTACTGCTTCTCCGGCGACGGTGACTGCAGGCGGCAGTTCAACCGTAACCATACAGACAACAGGCCTGAGTGGCAGCACCGCCAACGTTTCTCCACACAACGATTGGAATAGGTTGATTGCAGGGGGTGGCATTGCGCTCTCCTGCCTGCTGATTCTTCCAGTAGCGCGGCGGCGCAAGTCGGTATGGATGACAACTGTCGCTCTGGTAGGCGTTCTTGGAGTCCTGAGCGGCTGCGGAGGCTCTGGATTTTCGACAGCTACTGTAGCTCTGAGCAGCAGCGCAAGCAAGGCTGCGAGTGGCTCTTCGATCACGCTGACGGCGACTGTTTCCAGCCACCACCATATGCCTGGCGGCAACGTAACCTTCTACAACGGAACTACAGCGCTCGGCGCACCGGTCACCGTTGTCAACAACGCGGCTACTCTTTCTGTCACCAGTCTTCCTGTGGGCCTGAACAGCTTGACCGCAGTCTATTCCGGCGATTCGCATGACTCCACTGCCACATCGGCGGCAATAGCGGAGTTAGTGACCGGCCAGACAGCAGTCGAGATCGATGGGACCTCGGGTTCTGTAACTCATGCAACCACAGTACAAATCACGTTGCAATAACCAGCAACCAACAGTGACTGGCATACCTAAATGGTATGCCTCGTCACAATTCCATCTGAGTTGAGAAAATGCTCTTAGATGTCAGGGAGGTTTGGAGAAAACTTTTGATTCAGAAAGGGGTGTTCGCTGATCGCGAATCGTCGTGAGGATAGTGCCAAACGCGTCGCGAAAGATCGACAGGCACAACTCTTTCACCGTTCGCCTTTAACCAAAAGGCTAGATGTTCGAAGGATAACTCCGGTAGGCAGATCCTAACGGTGATGTAGTCCGTCGAGCCTAATATAGTCGAAATTGTATCGGTCAAATCATCCAAGATGTAGACGAAACAACAGACTTCGACAAGCGATACTGATTCCAAAAGGCTTCTGGCTCTATATTTATCAATAATTTAGCCGAAAATCACGGATCTGCTTTGGGAGCAGAGGATCGGGGGTTTGAATCCAACGCAGCGCTCAAGCACAGAGAGAATTCGCCAACAGTGTCCAGTATGGTGGAAGATACTGGCGCAGCGAGGCCACGCTCTCACCATTGCTGGAGTTGGCTTCATCGGCATCGCTCTTTGGCTGTCGAAAGACCGCTTCGTCTCCGCCTATGGAGCAGCTGCCTTCGGCGCGATCTTCGCCTTCCCACTGCCGTCGCTCGGCCTGGGGCTGCTGGTCGCTTCAGCCCTCAGCAATAACGGAATCCTGAGCCGCTACCGCATTCCCGGCACCAGGATCATCGCCGCCCTCGCCTACACGCTCTACCTCTCGCACAAAGGCATCCTGCATCTCGGCATCTTGTATTTCCCGGCGATCAGCGAGGCAGGTGGCCTGTGATGGATAGCCCTCTTCGCATCCCGCGCTCGCTGCCTCCACGATTCTCTACTTCTGCGTCGAACGCCCCTTCATGCAACTGCGCGACAATCTGCTCAGAAAACACGAAGCCGGCATTGATCGAGAAATCCGCGCCGAGCCCGCGCTGTAAGCGTCACGATTTGGTCAACTTCGCAGAATTCCTGAAACCCGGCAGCAGACCGCACGTCTCACGAAAAGGTCCTCAGGAGGATTCAATCATGGAGAAGTTCGCATTGTTAGCCCAGGTACAGGCCAAGCCCGGCCAGGAACAGGTCGTCGAAGAGTTTCTAAAATCGGCGCTGCCCCTGGCCCAGGCCGAACCCGGCACCATCCGCTGGTACGCCTTCAAGACCGGCCCGGACACCTTCGGCATCTTCGACACCTTCGCCGATGAAGCGGCCCGCGACGCCCACCTCAACGGCGAAATCGCCAAAGCCCTCATGGCCAACGCCGATGCGCTACTTGCCGTCGCGCCCAAAATCGAAAAACTCGACATCCTTGTAACCAAATAGCATCATTGCGCAGTCTTTACCTACACTAAGCCGCGAAAGAGAGCCCGCATGTCACGGAAATCCACCTGCATGGCCGTCCTCTCGTTCGCGGTTTTCTTCTGCGTCGCAGCCCACGCCCAACCCGGACCCCCGCCATGGGATCGCGGTCCCGGCTCGAAAGAGCAGATTGCTTCCACGCAAAACCTCCATGTCGGCGCCGCGACACTCCAGGTCGATTTCGCCACTGGGCAGCTCGATCTGCCTCCCGCCAAAATCATCCCCTGGATTCAACGCGCAGCCAACGCCGTCATCGTCTACTACGGCCGTTTTCCAGTCTCGCGCGCCCGTATCCTCATCGTGCCCGCCGCCGGCCGCAGCGGAGTCATGCAGGGAACAACCTGGGGCGCTATGCACGGCATGCCCGGTTTCACTCTTATCCGCCTCGGCCAGCACAGTACCGAAAAAGACCTCGCCGAAGATTGGACCATGACCCACGAACTGGTCCACATGGCCTTCCCGTCGTTACCCGATGATCAGCACTGGATGGAAGAAGGTCTCTCGACTTACATCGAGCCCATCGCCCGCGTCCAGGCCGGCGAACTGCAGGCAAAGCAAGTCTGGCGCGACATGCTCGACGGCATGCCCAAAGGCGAGCCCGCTCCAGGCGACCAGGGTATGGACAACACCCACACCTGGGGCCGCACCTACTGGGGCGGAGCGCTCTTTTGCCTGGTCGCCGACGTCAACATCCGCAAGCAGACCGGCAACAAAAAGGGCCTTCAGGACGCCCTACGCGCCATCGTCAATGCCGGTGGCACTATTGACCACGACTGGCCGCTCACGAAAGCTCTCGAAACCGGAGACAAAGCCACTGGAACCACCGTCCTCACCGACCAATACAAACAGTGGAGCAGCAACCCAATGCCCGTCGACCTCTCTAAACTCTGGGCAGAGCTAGGCGTCAGCGCCGGAAAAGAAGGCGCAAGCTTCAACGCCGACGCGCCACTGGCCCACATCCGCGAAGCCATCACGCGCCGCTAGACCGCCGTCCCTGGCTTCCGTATGGACACAATTGCCGGTTTTTACGGAACAAATGTCCACTATTCTCCGTTACTATCGTCAATACTTGCGGTCCCCCGCCGTTGTTGTGCCCCTACCGTTCGCCCGGCAATTCGTCTGCCCAGCATTTCTCGTAAAGGAGCCACTTCTTGTCTCTTGAAATCCGCAGCATCTCCAAGCGATACCCCAACGGCGTCCAGGCGCTCAGCAATCTGAGCCTCAGCATCGGCAACAACATGTTCGGCCTGCTCGGCCCCAACGGCGCGGGCAAGTCCACGCTGATGCGCACCATCGCCACGCTGCAGGATCCCGACTCCGGCCAGATCCTCCTCAACGGCCTCGACGTAGTGGCCAACAAAGATGCCGTCCGCCGCCAGCTCGGCTACCTGCCCCAGGAGTTCGGCGTCTACCCGCGCATCTCCGCGCTGGACATGCTGCACCATCTCGCCGTGATGAAGGGCATCGCCAGCTCCGGCGAGCGTAAAGAGATTGTCGATACGCTGCTGCGCCAAACGAATCTCTGGGACGCGCGCAAAAAGGCGCTCAGCACCTATTCCGGCGGCATGAAACAGCGCTTCGGCATCGCCCAGGCCCTGCTCGCCAACCCCAAGCTCATCATCGTCGACGAACCCACCGCTGGCCTCGATCCCGCCGAACGCAACCGTTTCCTCAATCTGCTCAGCTCGCTGGCCCGCGACGTCATCGTGATTCTCTCCACGCACATCGTCGACGACGTCCGCGAGCTCTGCCCCCGCATGGCCATCATCAGCAACGGCCAGGTAGTACTGGAAGGCGCACCCGACGAGACCCTGGAAAAACTACGCGGTGGCATCTACAGCATCGTCGTCAAAACGGAAGAAGAGTTCACCGCCGTCTCTACCCAGTTCAAGCTTGTCTCAACCAAACTGGTTGGCGGAGCACACGAGCTGCGCATACATTCCGACACCAATCCCGGCGGTAACTTCCGAGCCGTAGATCCCGACCTTGAGGACGTCTACTTCCTCACTCTGAACAACAAGGCACCCCAGACGATTCAGTAGTGTCCGGTCAGAGGTCGTCACAAGTACCCGCAGGAGAACTCGCCAATGTTCTTAGAATTTTTCTTCTTCGAGCTGAAGATACGCTTCAAGAGCGTCGCTACGTATTGCTATCTCGGCTTATTTCTCTTGCTTGCCTTCGCCAGCATCGCCTTTGAAGGTTTTGGCCCGGCTGGCACTGGTAAGGTCCTGCTCAATGGGCCCGCCGCGACGCAGTTGATCGATGTCCCAATGACCTTCTTTGGCTCCATCATTATCGCGGCCATCTTCGGCACATCGATCCTGCGCGATTTTCAGCGCGATACATATCAAATCATCTTCACCAAGCCCATTACTAAATTCGCCTATCTCGGTGGCCTCTGGGCTGGTTCGCTGGTTACTACTTTGTTTGTTTTCCTCGGGCTTCCGCTCGGAGAGATGATTGGAGCCCTAGCTCCCTGGGTCGATCACACGCGCATCGCGCCCATCGACATTCCCATGCTGGCTTATCACTACGCCGTCCTCGTCGCACCTCAGATTTTCTTTCTGGGAACCGTATTTTTCCTCGTTGCTGCACTTACCCGCAAAGTAATCGTGGTGTATCTGCAAGGCGTAACGCTCTTCATCGTGTACCTCATCGGCTTTATCTCAGTCATACAGACACGAAGTTTGAATCCATACTGGCCTTCCGTATTCGATCCAGTGGGATTGATCCTCTTGCGCAGTATCGTACGCTATTGGACAGTCGTAGAACAGAACACATTGTGGACTCCCTTCAGTGGCATGTTTCTCTGGAATCGAGTGCTCTGGTGCTCCGTAGGCATTGTTGCCCTCGGCGCGATCTTTCTTCTCTTCCCCATGTCCGCGGAGGCGTTGACTGCGCGCCGCAGCCGTAAGCAAAAAGCCGAGGCTCAGGAATCCACCGCGCCGCCCGTGCCGCGCTTTCACAACCTGCTTCCCGCCGTCTCCACCAACTACGGCTTCGCCAACAGCGTACGGCAGTTCGCCTCCCTTACGCGCATCTACTCGCGCAATATATTCCGTGAAATTCCCTTCTGGGCACTCGCCCTGCTCATGGTGGCTTTCTGCATGGCTAGCGGCCATGCAGCAGGTAACCTGAATGGCTCAGAGGTTTGGCCCGTCACCTATTACATGCTTCAGGCCATCGAAGGCAACGGCGTTCTTTTTCTGTACATCGTCGCCACCATGTATGCCGGAGAGCTCATCTGGCGCGAACGCGACACACACTTCGAACAGATACACGATGCGCTCCCCGTTGCCAGTTGGATCGACACACTCGGCAAGCTCGTAGCCCTGTGGCAAGCGGAACTTGTTCTGCTTACTGTTGTCATGGTGTGCGGCATTCTCTCGCAGATATTCGCAGGCTATTACAACTTCGAACTGCTCCAATACTTCAAGGAGCTCTACATCGTCACCTTTCCTCAGGTGGTGATCTTCTCTTTGCTTGCCTTCTTCGTGCAGACCATCGTCTCCAACAAGTTCATTGGCCATGGCATTGTCATTGGAGTGTTCTTGTTGGAGATCGTCATGGACACCATGGGGCTGTCCGACCGCCTGTACATGTACGGGGATGTGGTGCCCTATACCTATTCCGATATGAATGGGTATGGCCACTATGTCCAACCGATCCTGTGGTCCACCGTCTACTGGCTGGCCTGGGCAGTGTTTCTCGGAGTGCTGGCCTGCCTGCTGGCAAGGCGAGGTGCTGAGACGGGCTTACGCGCAAGGCTGCGAAGTGCAAAGCAGTCCCTTCCCGCTTACGCCATCATGCTCGTCTTCCCTCTTCTTGCAATCGCCGGAACCGGCGGCTGGTATTACTACAACACGCATATTCTCAACCCATTCAGGACAGACACCGCAAACCGCAAAATGCAGGCCGACTACGAAAAGCTCTACAAGAAATACGAGCGTCTGCCCCTCCCCAAAATCACCGCAGTAGATACTCACGTCGACATCTATCCCGAACAACGCAGCTTCCACGCCACCGGTGCCTACACCGCCGTCAACAAGACCGATAAGCCCATCGCCGATATCTACGTAACCAATGGCCAGCGATCCATCAAAGCCGTCACCTTCGACCGTCCGGCGACCGTTACGTTGTCCGACAACAAGCTAGGTTTCTGGATCTATCATCTCGCCACGCCACTCGCTCCCGGCGACACTCTTCAAATCCGCTTTGAATGCGCCTACAACAATCCCGGCTTCCGCAACAACGGCGAGCAAGCCGAGTTTGCCTACAGCGGCACCTTCTTCGACATCGGCTATTTCCCCGCGCTCGGCTACGACCCGGGCCGCGAATTGGATAATCCCGTTCGCCGCAAAGAAGCTGGCCTCGGCGCACAGGAAGAGCTGCCCGACCGCGGCGACGCTTACGGCATGAACACCAATCTCTTCAGCCCCGCGGCCGATTTCATCACCTATCACACCGTCGTCAGCACCTCGCCCAGTCAGATTGCCATCTCTCCCGGCGACCTCGTGCGCGAGTGGCAGCAGGATGGCCGCCATTACTTCGAGTACAGCATGGGCTCAACCCACATCCAGGACTTCTTCGATTACAACTCCGGAGAATACGCCGTTAAGCGCGACACATGGCACGGCACCAAACTCGAGATCTACTACCTCGCAAGCCACACCCGCGATCTTGACTTGATGATGGATGCCTCCAAAGGCGGCCTCGATTACTACACCAAAAACTATGGCCCGTATCAGTTCGACCAGTACCGCATCATCGAATATCCCCGCTATCGCACCTTCGCGCAGTCCTTCCCCAACACCGTTCCTTACTCAGAAGGAATCGGCTTCATCGGAAGAGTGAAGCGTCCCGACGACATCGACTTCACCACCTTCGTCACCGCTCACGAACTCGCCCATCAATGGTGGGGTCACCAACTGGTAGGTGGCATGGAGAAGGGCTCCAACATGATGTCCGAGAGCCTCGCCGAATACTCCGCGCTCCGCGTGATGGAAAAGAAGTATGGTGAAGAACACATGCGCCGCTTCCTCAAGCACGAGCTAGACGGCTACCTGCGCGGCCGCTCCGGAGAAGTGCGCCATGAACCGCCGCTGGCCCTCGTGCAGAACGAACCATATGTTTGGTACCAGAAAGGATCGATGGCCTTCTACGGCCTTTCCGACGCCATCGGCGAAGACAATCTAAACGTCGCGCTGAAAGAATTCCTCGACAAATGGAAAATGAACGGACCACCCTATCCGGACACCCGTGGACTCATAGAATCCCTGCGCAAGCACACGCCGCCCGAGCTGCAATACATGATCACAGACATGTTCGAGACCATCACCCTCTACGACAACAAAGCCGTCTCAGCCAAGGTAGTGGAGACGCCGGACCACAAATACAAAGTCACGCTTGCGGTCGATACCCGCAAGGCGCGCGCAAATGGCGATGGAGCCGAAACGGACATTCCCATCCACGATCTGATCGAAGTCGGCGTCTTCAAAGGCAAGAAAGAGTCGGAGGAGCCACTGCACACCGAGAAAATCTGGATCACCCAGCCGCACACCACGTTCACGTTCATCGTGAACGAGAAACCCACGCGCGCCGCCATCGATCCCTACAGCAAACTCATCGACCGCAATCCCGAAGATAACTGGGCAGATATCGAGTAACAGAAAGGTGTAACTACACTGGAGGCTTATAGCGAATCCACGATAGATGCACCCCAGGATGAAAATCTAAAGTATTGATTTCCTTAAGAAATCAATACCCTGTATAGCGCGTTTCAGGGTACTGTTATCGTGGATTCGCTCTAGTTGCGGTGCCCGCGCCGCCATAGTACAAGCGCCAGCATCAGAAAGAAAACTATGACGCCGACCATGCGCAACAGTTGCGGGTGCAGCATAAGTCCCACTAACTCCGTCTAGGCTGCGGTCGCTCGACCGCCGTGATCGGCCCGTTATAGCGGCCCAGCAGCGCGTTCCAGCGAATGATCGCCATCTCCCGCAGCATATGCATTCCGTCGCGCAAATAACTCATCCGGCTTCGCTCGTCGTGGCCCCATGTTACCGGCACCTCCTGCACCCGCAAGTGGCGCTTGCTGGCGATGAACAGAATTTCTGGGTCGAATCCCCATCGCTCGATTGTCTGCAGCTGAAATACAGTCTGCGCCGCAGCCCGTGTAAATGCCTTGAAGCCGCACTGCGTATCCGCATAGTGCAAACCCATCACCGTGCGCGTAACCAGATTGAAACAGCGCCCAAAGAACTGCCGGTACAGCGGCTGGCGATGCGTCTGCCGCGTGCGTTCCAGCCATCGTGAACCGATCGCAATATCCGCGCCGCCGCGAATCGCATCAAACAGCAGCTCCGCCTCGCGGATGGGCGCCGAGAGATCGGCGTCGGTAAACATCACAATCTCGCCCTGAGCCTTCAGCAACCCATGCCGCACGCTGAAGCCTTTGCCCCGGTTGCCGGGATTCTCGATCAGCCGGAGCTCCGGAGCCGAAATCGCAAAATCCAGCACCTGCCGCGCCGTCGTGTCGGTCGAACCATCGTTCACCACGATGACCTCTGCATCCCAACCACGTTCGCGAATGCAGCTCACGACCTCGCGCAGTGCCGCCCCGATGCGGGCGCTTTCGTTGTACGCGGGAATAACGATGCTGTACGCGGGATAACCGTTCACGAACTGGATACCTTTCTAATACTCGAGAATACATTTTGGCCAAATACCCTGTCATCATACCGGAGAGACGCCTGCTTCGAGCCACCCTTCGGGGGAGTGACGCTCACCCCTTTGTTCATCCCAACCCATTCAATTTGCAAAGGAAACCACTTTTTTTGGGGTAGCGTCGTGAATCCGGTTATTCTTGGAGGCGGAGGCCAATCGGCATGACCAAAGCAGACCTGGTAGAGAAGGTGACGCAGCTTGGCGATCTGACCCGCCGTGACGGTGAAGTGATCGTCGAGACCATCTTCGACTCCGTGATCGCCGCCCTGCAATCCGGAGACAAGATCGAAATTCGTGGCTTCGGCTCCTTCCGCATCCGGGAGCGAAACCCCCGCATTGGCCGCAACCCAAAGACCGGTGACCGGGTGGACGTTCCAGCCAAACGCGTACCCTATTTCAAACCATCTAAGGAGCTGCGCGATCTGGTGAATCCCGGGGAGTCACCCGCCGCGTAGCGGCACTTGAATCTAAAAACAGTTGGATTCCGTCCACTGGCGCGTTTTCAAGATGCTGGAGGGACTGCCACTCGAAGCATTGTCGAAAGAGCCATGGCCTCGGGAAATGACGCCCAATTCGCGGCACTCCAGCGGGCTCAGCGGTTGCGCAGCGTTCTCGGGGTTCCCTCGCCCGAAGGATTTTGCCTGGTAGATGGCTCTCCGATCGTATGGCAGCGATTCCGTGCGCCTATCGACTCTGGCGCCGCCACCGAGTCGGTCGTCTGCCTGCACGACGCCGGTAGCGGCAGTCGTGAGTTTCACCCACTCGCCAGCCATATCCCTGTCGGCAGCCAACTCCTCATGCTGGATTGGCCTGGCCACGGCCGCTCGGCTGAACCTGCAAAGCGCACAGCGTTTTCCATCGAACACTGCGCTTTGCTGTTAGACGGGGTTCTGCATCAACTCGGAATCCGCCAGCCGATTCTTCTGGGCAGCGGCTTCGGAGCAGCCGTAGCCATTCGCTATGCTGCCGGCCATACAGCAGGAGTGAAGGGATTGGTCCTCTGCCAGCCCGCCGGCCTGGTCTCTTCAAGCCTAGTCTCTTCAACCTTGCTCTCTTCAAGCCCAACCCGCAAATCGAACTGCGCCGCAACCAGCAAGACCGATGGCCCAGTCCGCAGACATGCATTGCGCCTTGAGGTGGTGAAACCGGCACTGCGTCCGCTGTGCGAGGAGGCAAACCTCTCGCTTCGCCAATCCGAGGCAGGTTTGCATTTTGCTCTGAAGACACTTCGATGCCCGATTCTCTTCGCGCTCTCCCGAGAAAGCCGCGCATACCCGCTGCAAAAATATCTCGATCTGCTCGATCCCCTGCTGAAATCGGCCCCGCAATACCGCTTCACCGTCTTCACCGGCGGCTTCAACCCCATCTGGGACGAGCCGGAGCGGTTCGCCCAGGCACTCACCGGCTTTATCCAGGCCCAACTGCCACTCTCCCGGCATCGCCATGCCTGGCTGCTCTCAGCCGTCGACTGGCCGACCCGCACCATGAACCTCTGGAAGTGCGTCCACCCCAAGTGTCCCGCCGAGCAAGTTCTCTCCGAGGGCCAGAACCCCAACGACTCCACCCAGTAAGCTATCGGATTCCAATCACGCTCATCATCCGTCCGGCGTGTCCACCCGAGGTGCGATGCGAATAGAAAAGCTCAGGGTGGCAGCCCGTACATCCACCCACAACAGAGATCGTGTCAGCTCTCAGTCCCGCTGCCAGAAGCTGGCGGCGATTGGCTTCAGTCAAATCAATGACTAAATCGACGCGCAAATCGACGCAAAGCCCCAGACCGGCGTTGCCCCCACCCATCTGTTCATCTGACTCCACAGCTCTCTGGGAAAAGAGCTCAGGCGCGTACGAAAAATTCTTGGTGAACCTGTCCAGCACCTCGTCGCCAACCGTGTAGCAGCAAGGCCCGATTCCCGGCCCAATCGCCGCGGCCAGATCGCCAGGCTCCGACCCAAACTCGGCGCGCATCGTTTTCACGCCGAGCTCGACAATCCGCTCCACGGTCCCACGCCACCCAGCATGAAAGCCAGCCACCACACGCCGCACCCGATCCACAACCAGCACCGGAACGCAATCGGCAGTTTGAATCGCCAGCAACAATCCTGGCTGGTCAGTGATAATCCCGTCCACCTCAGGAATGGCTTGCTCGCCAAATCCCACGAACGGCGCGCGCAACACCACGCTTCGGTTCGAATGCACCTGTCGTACCGCCACCAGCGAAGTCGAGCGGCTTCCTGTCACCGCAGCGACAAACCGCAGCCGGTTTTCCCGAACATTTTCCGCTGAATCGGTCGCAGTAAAACCCAAATTCAGTTCACCGGACCCGTCTTCAACATCCGCTCCATCACGAAGATAGGCCCGGCTCACCCCGCCGGCCCGCGTGCTGAAGCCGTGCCAGAGCCAGTCGATTCCCTCCCAGCCCATGACCTTAAGCGGCTGTACAGCGGTCGAAGACAGGGATGAAGAGGCTTTATTTTCATCCAAATTGCGGATCGGACTGGATTTATCGCCCATACCTGCCGATTGTAGATGGAGAGACACAGCGCAGAATCACAATTCCTCTTGCCCAAACGAGCGTTGGGCCCGCCTTCCGGCGGGCCCACTCGAGAGGCAATTTAGATGGGAGTGTCTGAAGATCGTTTGAGGGGGATCCGTTGCCGGACCAACAACGTAGATAGTAGCGCTTTGGCGGGGAGTACTACAGCGGTTGCCTCTGCTGGTTATAAAGTCAGATGCAAGATGTTTGGAATAGTTGTCTTGCCCCCACAAGTTTTTTTTGCGATGTTCCAGAAAATAAAATGTCCTCCAGAAGGCTCCTGTTGCCCAACCAGTGACCCTCCACACTAATTCCTTAAATCTCTCTTGCAACAAGGGTTAACAGACGGCAATCTCAAGAATATGAAACGGATGTATCTGTCGATGATCGTCATCCTGGGCTTCATCGGGGCGGTCTACGCGTGGCGCTACCATCGCAATCTGGGATTTTTGAGCCAATGGCTGCCCAGCCACGCCTCCGATGGCATCATCCAAACCCCGCCCGGCGCGCAACTCGAGTGGCGGCCCGTCGAAGACGCCTCCATCGGTTTCAAAGTCGAAATGCCCGGCGACCCCCAGCGCATCGCCGTCCAAGCCACCAGCGAAACCGGCGGCAACGAACCCATCAGCATGTTGCTGGTCAAGCCCGATTCCGACCGCACCTACGCCATTGCATGGGCTGAAAAGCCCCCCGTAGCCCGCATGAACGACCTCGTCCCCGACAAAACCCTCGATCAGGCCCGCGATGGAGCCCTCAACAGGACCCAGACCACCCTGGTCAGCGAGATTCGCAGCAACCCGCAGGGCTATCCGGGCCGCGATGTAGTAGCCCACAACGTAGGCGGAGGCATCCTGGACACCCGCTTGATCTACGCCGGTCCCCGCCTCTACATGCTCATCGCCACAGCCCCCCTCCGCA
>Ga0206868_10043_pt1 | contig 37412 bp, 37 predicted proteins | sample Alteio_BWOrgCont_38_FD_152901 | JGI IMG/M metagenome (GOLD analysis project Ga0206868, IMG submission 152901) | Enriched cells from forest soil in Barre Woods Harvard Forest LTER site, Petersham, Massachusetts, United States -... | ecosystem: Environmental > Terrestrial > Soil > Temperate forest >... | reverse complement strand
ATTACTTGAATGACGTCCATCACACCCTGTTCCTGGTTGAAGTAGGCGTCGCCGAGGGAAGAGGTCCACGAGAGGTTTTTATCCATATTGCCGAGGACCGACGGAAACGCAACGAGCGCTTTGACGCTCGGGTCCCAAAGCTGTTGATCCACGGCTTGCGCTAAATCCTCGCCCCGCAAATCGGGATGCGATTGCACCCACCGGTCGGCATCGACGACCTGTTCGGGGAACGTAGAGGCAGCCAGTATTTGTGCCACTAGTGAATCGGGATAGAGGGCGATAGGCGCCACCAATTGTTGCAATTGTTCGGGAGTTTGTTCCTCATACGGCGGTCCGGAAGGGGCCTGTAGGGGATCTGGCGGCGCCTGAGCGACGAGAGTTTGCGGGTACGCTGCCAATAACGAAATCAATACCAGCATTGCAACGGCCGCGAGCTTCAGGCGGAGAAGGCCTGTGATCGCCGGAACTAGCATTTGTGCCTCCTTCAGCTTCATCTTTCGCGTATGCGGCAAGGCCTGAGACTCGAGTGTTTAAATCGCGACATTCATCCAAAACGCAACGAGCCGGTTGACATTTCTTTCGCGAACCTGGCCCCAGCCGCGTTTCAAACCGCGGCGGCTTACAGCCGCTCTTTCGAAGTTTTGTGTGTGTAGGTGGACATTTCCCACCTCCAGTGGCGCGATTCCTAGCTCTTAAGCCAAACCGTACGTCATGCGATAAACGGGCAGACGATGCGCCACACTCACGAACGCATAACTCGCTGAATTTTCGGAAGAACGCCGCCAGAAGTCGAAAACGTCGAGGTCGAAAGAGTTGAAACGGTGGAAACTGTCGGACCTATTCGTGATGGCCATGAGAAACAGCGGGCTGCAGATTTCGCATGCTCTTTGCAGGCCTGCCAAAATTCTTCATTCGAGAAACGAGAGTCGGGCGAGCATACAAACACTCGCAGTCTCGGCGATTGAGCCGGCGGCGTTTTTCATCGGAACAAGGAAATTGTTCTCGAGAAGGTACGAGTAGAAGAAGTTGAAAGGATCGAAACTGTCGAGGTTGGGCCGTACGATGAACACAGGCGCGCTGCAGATTAAGTGTACTGCTTCGCGTATATGCCGAACTTTTTCATTCGAGAGAGGAGAGTCGTGCGGTTTATACCCAGGCGCGCGGCAGCACCATCGGCGCCACCCACGCGGCCCTTGCATGCGGCGAGTGCTTGTATGATCTCATCGCGCCGCTTTCTTGCGTATTCGTCAGCAACGCTCGTTTTGTCGCTTCGCGAGTCCGTTCTTTCTTCAGCGAATTGCTTCACTTGATGCAGGGAATCTAGGAAGTCTTCCTTACTTGTTTTTCGAAGTTCTGCCAAAGGAGCCTCAAGCGATCCGCCCCTCGTCAAGAGCACGGCTCGCTCAATAAAATTCTCAAGCTCACGGATGTTGCCGGGCCACTCCAAGTTCGTCAGTCCCTTCATGACAGCCGCAGGAACCGTTTCGATGCACTTCTGCATTTGCTTCGCAAACTTTTGGACGAAATAGCTAACGAGCAGCGGAATGTCTTCTCTGCGGTCTCTTAACGGAGGAATACGGATCGGAAAAACGTTCAACCGGTAATACAGATCACTTCGAAATTCCCTGTTCGCAACCATTTTGTCGAGATCGCGATTCGTTGCCGCTACCAAGCGGACATTCACCTTCCGTGTATGCGTGCTGCCAAGACGCTCGAATTCCCGCTCCTGTAGAGCCCGCAACAGCTTCGGCTGAATCTCAACTGGGATGTCGCCCACTTCATCCAAAAACAGTGTTCCTTGATCCGCGAGTTCGAGCCGCCCAATCTTTTGATTTATGGCTCCTGTGAACGCGCCTTTTTCGTGGCCAAACAGTTCACTTTCCAGCAGCCCTGTCGGGATTGCCGCGCAGTTCAGCTTCACCAGTGTGCGCTGGTTGCGGTGGCTTCGGTCGTGAATCGCGCGGGCGATCAACTCCTTTCCTGTACCAGTTTCACCGAGCAGCAGGACCGTGGAATCACTGGGGGCAACCGTTTCAACCAGCTGTAAAACGTGCTTCAACGCCGAGCCGTTGCCAATGATCTGCTCGAAACCCATCTCGCTGCGAAGCTCCTCTTCGAGATAGACCTTCTCTTGGGCAAGCTTGTCCTTGAGTTCGGAAATCTCCTGGTACGCCAACGCGTTTTCAACCGCAATTGCGATCTGTCCTGACGCCCGGCTCAGGAAATCGACATCTTCCGGCGAAAATGGAGTCTCTGTCGTGCGAAAGATGGCCAGCAGTCCGAGGCACCGGCCGCGATTTACAAGCGGAATAACGCAGCGGGTTCTTATGCCTTCCGCAGTGGTGATATATGTATCAGGTGCGAGTTCGTTGTGCTCACGCGCGTCGATGACTACTGGTTTCAAGGTATCCATCGCTCTCTTAGAGATGCCGCCTGGTGTAACGAGCATCTCCTCTCTGACGACTCCTTTGCCGTGCGGAAAATCCATGGCAAATATCCGATTTTTCCCCGACGCTGCGTCGGGCAGCGAAACAACGACGCCATCAGCATGTATGACTTCGCGTATGTTGGCTGCAATCGAGCGCAATACTTCCCGCAGATCCAGACTGGACGTGATGCTGGTCGTCAGATTCAGGAGCAACTCAAACCGCTCGTTTTGAGGTTGGAGTTCTGCTTCTGTGCTCATGGCATAAGCTAACCTCCGCCAGTTTGCTGCGCGACAAGGTACCATCCGAATGATGCTCGATTTCGTCCTGGAGTCGCAAGCCTTGCCCGTCGCGTGCCGCCTGGCTGGAGCGGAGCGAAAGCGAAGATGTTCGGCGACGATCCGGCGCGGCGATCGCTTACTCCGGATTTCGGGAGAGCCGAGCCTCACCGATCCGCCTTCTGCCACTGCTGCCCGCCGCTCAGTGCTCGCAAAAAGCTGCACTAGCACCAAGCCGTTCGTTGAGCTGTGCCTGCACCAACCTCAGTTCCGCCGAGAAGTAGTCCCCATACCGGGTTAACACCTGGAGATGGAGCGTTCTCACCGCGCCAGAACCACGAGCTCTCCCTTCGGAGGTTCTTTGCTTCAATCCTAGATTTGCAGTCCAGGATGCCATCTGTGCGTCATCTGCATGATCGCATACAACGGCAATGCCAACTCCGCCTGCCCTCGTAATGGAGTCCGCGACTTCACTGATCGTCCCGGGAGTTGTCCCAGGCTTGGAGGCCGTCGTCCGCCCGGTCACGTAGACCGTCGCACCCTGCTCACCAAGCAGCGTTGCAATATCTGCGCCGACGCCCCGGCTTGCACCCGTGACAACCGCGACTTTGTCGGTCAAAGAAGGAATAGTCTTCATACCACATCACCTCCAAGTTCGTTGTCGAACTTGAATCAGGTTAATACCACCGGAAACTGCCTTCGGACTTGCCATTGCTCCTGCTCCCACTTTGCGCAGCCCGTGCGCTGTCCCTCATAAAGACGCAGCGTGACGGTGTTTTGCGTTCCTCATTGCTGCCAGCCGCCACCTAGCGCCTGGTAGGCCTGGACGAGCGCCAGTCGTTCATTGAGCTGCGCCTGAACGAGATTCAGCTCCGCCGAAAAATAATTTGTTTCGCTGGTCAGCACCTGCAGATAGCTCGCGCCGCCTTGCTTATAGAGCACCAAGGAGAGGTCGTCGGACCGCTGTGCTGCCTGAGTGAGGAGCTCCTGCTGACTGCGAAAGTCACGATATTTCTGATAACCAACGAGGGAATTTGAAACCTGTTCTAGCGCGTTCTGAACGGTTTGCTGGTATGAGAGCACCGACTCTTGCCATTGCGCTCGGGCGAGCCTGAGTCCCGAACGGAGCCTTCCGCCCTCGAACACAGGCTGACTCACGCTGAATGCCGCGTTCCAAGTCTGCGAAGGCGCGCTGATGAACTGATTCAATGCGTTGCTCTCGAGCCCTCCCATCCCCGTCAGCGAAAAGCTGGGAAAGAAAGCCGCTTTGGCCACGCCGATTTGCGCGTTGGCTGCGACGACGTTCTCTTCCGCTTCGCGGACGTCCGGCCGGCGTTCAACCAACTGCGAGGGCAGGCCAGCGGGAATGCTGTCCGGAATAGGTTGCTCGGTGATCGCACGGCCGCGCGGAATGGACTTCGGATTTTCGCCCAGCAGGATGCTGAGCACATTCTCCTGCTGCTCGATTTGCCGTTCGAGGTCGGGAATGGATTCCGAAGCGGTGTAGACGAGTTGTTCTGACTGGCTTACGTCGAGGTCGGAAACTCCGCCGTGGCTAAAAAGCACTTGCGTCAACTCAAGTGATTGCTGCCTGGATGCAAGAGTGCGTTTCGCGATCTCGAGCTCGCTATCGAGTGCGCGAAGCTGGAAATAGGCGGTGGCCACGTTTGCTACGAGCGACGACATCGTCGCTCGCTGCCCCCACTCGGTGCCGAGCAACTGGGCACGCGCTTCCTCGGTTTCCCGCCGGTATTTTCCCCAGAAGTCGAGATTCCAGATAACCGACAGGTTGAGCTGACCACCGTTGACCTCGTAGGCCGGAAACAGATTTGAAACCTTCGGGTTTTGCTGGCTGAAGACGCCTGCGCCGACGCTGGCGGAGGGGAGCTGATTGGCACGGGTGATGCCGAGTTGTGCCTGGGCCTCGAGCACGCGAGTGGCGGCAATGCGCACGTCATAGCTCTGCTCGAGCGCGGTGTGAATCAGTTGCACAAGCACAGGATCCTGATACACCTGCCACCAGTTCTCGTTTCCGAGCGATGATGCCGGCGCCGTCGGGCTCGGCATGGCGGCGCGGTAGTCTGTCGGAACGCTCACTACTGGCCGCTTGTAATTCGGTCCGACAGCGCAGCCAGCCAGCGCGACGATGACGACGGGCAAGAACGCAACTTTTTTCATGTTAATCACCTTGGCCATGCGTTTCCGCGGGTACGAGCCCTGGCGACTTCTGGCGTGTAGCGCCGGAGATGCGTTCGACTACATGGAAAATCGCCGGAACAAAGAATCTCCCGATGAACGTTTCCGCCACCATACCTCCGATCACCGCGGTCCCCATGATCTGGCGGGCGACTGCACCGGCTCCTGAGGCTGTCCAGAGCGGAACACAACCCAGAATGAAGGCGAGCGCGGTCATCATGAGGGGCCGGAAGCGGAGTCTCGCTGCGGACAGTGCCGCATCGACGATGGACATACCTCGTTCGTAGTCCTCCTTTGCAAATGCGACGATCAGAATCGAGTTCTTGGCAGCCAAACCGATTAGCATCACCAAGCCAATTTGCGCATAAACGTCGTTCTCCATCTGAAGCATGTAAGGCGGCAGGTAGAGGCCCGTCACGAAGCGCCGCAACCAAAGCGCGGCCAAGGCGCCAAATACCGCCACGGGCGTGCTGAGCAGCACACTGAATGGCAGCGTCCAGCTTTCATACAGTGCAGCCAGGACGAGGAAAACGAACAGGAGCGAAAACGCGAAGATCACCGAAGCCGGGACTCCTTCTTCCGCCTTCACCTCTTGATAAGACATCCCCAGCCAGTCGTACCCCATCTCGGAAGGCATGCTTTGCTTGAACACATCCACGAGGGCCGCTCGTGCCTGATCAGCGCTATAACCGGGTGCGGCGGCGGCATTGATCTGTGCGGACCGGTACTCGTTGTAGCGCATCGTGAACTCGGGACCGGAACGTGTCTCGAATTTTGCCAGCGCGGAAAGCGGCACTGTCTGCCCTTGTCCGTTGCGAACATAGAATTGTCCGAGATCGTCGGATGTCGCACGGTAAGGCGCTTCGGCTTCCACATACACCTGCCAAGTGCGTCCGAAATCGTTGTAGTAGTTGACGAACAATCCGCCCATGTAGGCTTGAATGGTGTTGTAGACGTCCGTCAAAGCCACGCCTTGCTTCAACGCTTTGTCCCGGTCAACATTGATGAACTCTTGCGGCACACTCGGGATGAACGTGGTGCTAACCGTCCCAAGCTCGGGACGCTTGCGAGCGGCGGCTAGAAATTTATTGAGGTTAGCTGTAAGAAATTTGACGTCGTTCCCACCGCGGTCTTCAAGGACAAAGGTCACGCCACCGGCAGTACCAACGCCCGGGATCGCGGGTGGTGAGAAACTGAAGACGGTCCCTTCCGGCAGCTGCCCGAGTTCTTGGTTCAAACGAACCTTGATGGCTTGATATTGTTCGCTCCGGCTCTTGCGGTCATCCCACGGTTTAAGGCTGACCCAAAAGAAGGCGTTGTAGCTGGTCCGGACATAACTGAGCAAGCTGAAACCAACCACGCTGGTGGTGTACTGGACTCCCGGTGTGTTTGCGAGAACCTTCTCTACTTGCGTCGCAGCCGCGCTCGTGCGCTCCAATGACGCCGCATTGGGAAGTTGCATATTGATATAGAGGTAGCCCTGATCTTCATCGGGCAAGAAGCTGGTAGGCAAATGGGCCCCCAAGAGCCACGCGGCACCTCCGGCCACCACAAGCAGCACCAACACTAGTGCGCCCTTTCGAATTACGTCGCCCGACAAACGCACAAAGCTGTCGGTAGAGCGCTCCCAGTAGCCGTTAAAAAGGCGAAAGAATTGTCCGAGCGGCCCGCGAGTTTCTTTCTTGGGCCGGAGCAACAGCGCCGAAAGTGCCGGGCTGAGCGTGAGAGCGTTGAACGCGGAAAGCATCACGGAGATCGCGATTGTGAGGGCGAATTGCTGATACAACCTGCCGGTTATCCCCGGAATGAAGGCTGTTGGCACGAATACGGCGGCCAAGACTAGAGCGATACCCACAACCGGGCCGGAAAGCTCTTCCATGGCCTTGTGGGCAGCATCCTTGGGAGCCAGGCCTTCTTCGATGTGGTGCTGAACTCCTTCAACGACCACGATGGCGTCGTCAACCACCAGTCCAATTGCGAGTACCAAGCCGAACATTGAAAGCGTATTGATCGAGAAGCCGACCAACGGGAAGATGACGAAGGTTCCCACCAACGAAACAGGTACGGCCAGCATAGGAATCAGAGTGGCGCGCCAGTCTTGCAGAAAGAGATAGACAACAAAGATGACTAGCACGATCGCTATCACGAGGGTCCAAAGGATCTCTTTCATGCCTTCCGTGACTGGGAGTGTTTGGTCGAGGGAAACGGTGTAATCGATGTCTTGCGGGAAGCGTTGTTTCATCTGGGTCATGAGCTTACGGACGCCCTCGACCGTCTGAACAGCATTGGTTCCGGGCAACTGATACACGGCAATCGCAGCGCTGGGCTTACCATTCAGGCGAGCGATCAAGCTGTAGTCCTGCGTGCCCAGTTCGACGCGCGCCACGTCTCTGACGCGAACGGTCCCACCGTTTGGCGCTTCGCGCACGATCACGTTGCCGAACTGTTCCGGCGAGGTCAGGCGGCCTTGGGCCAGCACGGCATAGGTGAACTGCTGGTTGCTCTGAGCCGGCTCGCCCCCGATCTGGCCAGCCGGATTAACGGTGTTTTGTGCTTGAATCGCGTTAACAATATCCGTAACGGTGATGCCCAGCTTCGCCAGTTGATCCGGCTTCACCCACAACCGCATCGCATACTGCCCCGAGCCGAAGACCTGCGTCTGGCCAACACCGTACAAACGCGCGACAGGGTCGTTGAGGTTGATGTAGGCGTAATTGGCCAGGTAGTTGGAATCACGGGTGCCATCCGGCGAATACAGCGCAATCAACATGAGCGGTGCAGTGGTCGACTTCTTGAGCGTGATTCCGTAATTGTTCACTTCAAACGGCAACTGCCCGTTTGCCAACTGCTCGCGAGACTGCGTCAGTATCAAGTCCGTGTTCGGATCAGTTTTGAGGTCGAAATCGACGAGCAACGTCGTTTGCTGGTTCGCAGTGGCGTTGAGAGAATACATATAGGTCATGTTGTCCACGCCGCTGACTTGCTGTTCGATGGGTACGTCAACCGCTTGCTCAAGAGTCTCCGCGTCCGCACCGGGGTAAGTGGCTTGCAGCCTGATTTCAGGTGGCGCGATGTTTGGGAACTGCGCTACCGGCAAGGTCACGATTGTAATCACGCCGACTATGACTGTGAGGATTGCAATCACGATCGCGACGATGGGCCGTCGAATGAAAAAATTCGCCATGGCTTAACGCTCCTCCGTCTCTTTGTAGGGTGTGGGATTCAATAGTTCGCCTTCTTTCGTCTTCTCCGCACCGACTGCCACGACGCGTTCTCCCGGCTTCAGCCCGGATGTGATCACCCACAGAGTGCCTACTCTCGGCCCGACCCCCACGGTGCGGAGCTGTGCCCGGTTATCGGAGCCGATGACCGTAACTTGGTAGGTGCCTTGTTGCTGACTCACCGCTGCCTGCGGCACCAACAGCGCTCGCGTGATGTTTCCGGTTGGCGCCTGAATGCGCGCGTACTGGCCTGGCCGCAAGAGGTTCTTTGGATTGGGAAATTCGCCTACGATCTGGATGGTTCCGGTTTCGCTGCTCACCTGGCGGTCCGCGAAGATGATTCTGCCGCGATGCGCGTAGGCACTCCCGTCGGACAGTGTCAAGTGAAGCGGGATTTGTGAAGCGTGAGTCAGCCAATCCACGCTCCCCGGGCCGGCGCCGTCCGCCATGCGCAGGTATTCCTGTTCGCTAATGGGGAAATAAACTTTGATCGGACTTACCTGCGAAACTGCGGTGAGGACCGTAGACGGTCCCACCAGGTTGCCCACCTGCACAGTGTTGATGCCGGCGATGCCGTCAATCAGCGAAAGAACTTTCGTGTATCCCAAATTCAGCGAAGCCTCTTCGACCGCAGCTTGATCCGCTTCCACTGCTGCCTTCGCTCCAAGTTGCGCCTGCGTGTCGTTATCGAGCTGACTCTGAGGAATCGCGTGAGCTTCCGCCTCGGGAACGTCGCGTTTGACGTTGAGTTCGGCGTTGGCCAACTGCGCCTCCGCCTGCGCCAATTGCCCTTTGGCCTGATCAAGCGCCGCCTGAAATGGACGCGGATCGATTTCGAACAGAACCTGGCCTTCCCGGACAAATCCGCCTTCCTTGTAGTCCTGACGAATCAGATAGCCGCTCACGTGCGGTTGGATTTGAGCGTTAACGTACCCTTCGAGCGTCCCCACCCATTCGCCCTCGAGCGGTACGTCTTTCTGGATCGCTCGCGCTACTTCAACCACGGGCGGTGCAGGGGGCGGCGCCGAAGCCACGGGGCGTTCGCATCCGGCCTCCATAGCTGCCACGAACACAAGCACGATCAAGAAACCAAACAGATTCGAAATCGAGCGTTTGCTTCGGACGCTCAGGTGCTCAATGAACGCGCGTTCCGCATCCGTGCGGTGGTTCACTTTCCAGCATGCCCTGAGCTCGTGTACCCATGGGCCGGAAAGGCAGCTGTGCAGATTCCATTTGTCTTCGGCAGCCGTTTGACTGAAGTGGATCTTCAACACGCTATTTTCCTCGGACCTTGTCTGTGAAGATCGCAACTGCGACTCTGTTATGGCTCTCATTTTGTTTTCGAATCCTTACCGTTGTTCTTGCACTTCGTTCTTGTACTTCTGCTGGAGCTCGCGTTCCGCCTCCAGCCAGTCGTTCAGGTCGCAACCGTGAATTCCGCCACGCTCGATGTGAATCTCAAACGCTCGCTGACGGATTTCCGCCGGAGATGGTCCGTTCTTCTGTTCTTCTTGCGGGACCTCTGGTGGAACAACGCTTCCTCGCGTGTTCCACGGATTGGTGATCAGATTTCGCGATTTCATAATTTGTCCTCCCTTTCAGAAACATTTCCTTTTAACGAAGTTTCGTGCCCGAGTGACTACCCGGGCCGGTGATCATCAGAAAAACCAGAACGCTCGCTACGGCAATCAAGAGAACCTCAATCATGGGAACTCCTTTGCGCGTGTCCTAAATTTCATGCGCACGCCAGGCGATTTTGCGAGGTGCGCCCGCGGAGATTAGGTCTTATCCGGCGTCGCAGTGATTTGGCTAGCTTCCTTTTCGCGCGGAACAAGCGAGTTTTAACGGCGGACACCGAGAGACCCATGCGTCGGGCCGTCTCCCAGGTCGTTAACTCTCCTAGTCCCTGCAATTCGACGGCTCTCTGCAGTCCAGGACTCAACTCCCCCACTGCTGCGGACAAGATTCGTGCCCTTTCTTCCTGCAAATAGCTAGCTTCAGGGCCTGGACTTGCGTCAGCTATCTCGAGGGCGGGTGTTGTTCCTTCGTCGCTGCTCGAATCATCGATCGGTAGCTCGCATAGCGCGCGGCGTTTGCGTAGCAACATTAGGGCCTGGTTGATGGCAATGCTCGTCAACCACGTGGAGAACGAGGATCTACCTTCGAAGTCCAGCAAGTGGATGAACGCTTTCTGGAAAGTCTGCTGGACAATGTCTTCGGCATCTTCCCGACTCCGTGTATAGCGCAGAGCAAGCCCAAAAATCCTATGCCGGTGGCGCTTGACGATGGTTTCAAATGCCAGGTCATCTCCACCCTTGGCGGCAGCGACCAGTTCTTCGTCTCCAGCTGAGTCTTGGGAGGAAGTAACGGTCACGCCTAGTTCGTCAATCGTCTTCAGTAGTTGACGGTCCATGGCGCTTCTCCTGGATACCTTTCGAATGGGCTCCCGAGGCAACCAACATTGCCTGTGGCACTCGCTTGGAGTGAAGGCAAGGACTAGACCAAATCTGCGGAGCCGTAAGTCGTGGAATTTCAGAGGAACACTGATCAGTAGTCGAATCTGTCGAAGCTAAGCGGCGTTGAAACTGTTGAAGACGTCGAAGATGACGAAGTATCCTAAAGGCCGTGATGATGGCGAAGCTGCGATTTAGGCGCCGTGCAGGTTAAGCCCGAGCAGATTAAAAACTGTCTTACCAAGACTTCTGGGGAGTTGCTCACCTGTGGATTTCACCCGATTCGAGGGATGACGGGCAAGCCGCAAAGTATCGGTTCGTCCGCCGGATTAGTACCGGGAAACGCGCTAGCAATGATCCACCGATTACCGGTGAGATGCCAACTTACCGGGAGTTAACCCACGCGCCCTTCATAGGCAGCGATATTCCGAGCATTAATAGCGTTTTGCGCGAACGAATCGCCCCGGAGCATTTGCGCCTCGCACGTATTTCAGGCAGGTTTTACATGTGAAAGGCTTGACGGCCCCGCAGACGCTGGCATGGCGGTAGCATCCTCGCCGGTGGCTTTGTTGTGCGCTCCCACCAGGACCATTAGTCCGGTGAGCCCGATCTCTCGTGCGATTTCAAATCCGATACCCCTGTTCGCTCCAGTGGGCTATTTGACGGGACGCGAACCGTACGACTAACCAATGTCTCGATGTCGCTTGCAGCACCATCTACTCGGCTCTAGCAGGAACCAACAGCCATGCGACCGCGCTACTTGCGAGGGATAGACCAGCGCAGATGAACATTTCGATCCGGAATCCAAACACAAACGCATGGGAAATCGACGCTCGGATCGCCACTGCGGTGTTGGCGTCCACTCCGGAGGGTAAGGCAACGCCGGCGAGCTGGATCGCGTTCGATTGAAGATACTGAATGATGTTGGACGGAAGCATTCGGCTGCTGAAATCACGATCCAAGCCAGACCTGAACATTCTCACCATCACTATCCCCAAGATAGCGATAGCAAGCACACTCGCCACCCGGGCGACGGCGTTATTTATGCCAGAGGCGATGCCGGAACGATCCTGGCCTACCGAACTCATAACGACCGTGGTGAGGGGGGCCACACTGATCGCCATTCCGAGGCCGAGAATAACAAACGCAGGAAAGAACGATTTCCAGTAACTAACTCCCACAGAAGGCACAGCGAAAAGAACGAAGCCCGCTGTCGCAATGAGCGGTCCGATGACGAGCGGGACCCTCGGGCCATAGCGTCTGACGAGCCCGCCAGACCAGCGGGAAAGAAACAATATCAGCAGAATGAACGGGAGTGCGGCGGCACCGGTCGCTGTCGTGGAGTATCCCTGCACCTGGATAAGGTTCAACGGAAACAAGAAAAAGAAAATCCCAACAGCGGCGTAGAGAAACAGAGTGAGAATATTCGCGCCGCTGAAACTGCGCGACGCGAACAGCGCCCGTGGAAGCACAGGTGAACTTGCCCGGGCCTCAACGAGCGCGAAGAGAACCAAACACGCGAAGCCAGCACTCAGACTTCCGAAAACCAATGGATGATTCCAACCGAGATTTGTGGATTCAATCAACCCGTAGACCACACCACCTAGTCCAAAGGTAGCCACCAGAGCTCCCGGCCAATCGACATGCTCGGCACGGGCGTTGCGGCTCTCGGGGATGCGCCATAGCGAAATCGTGATCACCGCGGCCGCGATCGGAACATTGATGAAGAATGCCCAGCGCCAGGAGGCGTGTCCAATCAGCCAGCCACCGAGAACTGGTCCGAAGGCTGTCGTGATAGCGGTGAACCCTGACCAAGTACCGATCGCTTGCCCACGAGTCTGTTCGTCGAAACACGAGCTGATTATCGAAAGACTCCCGGGCACGAGAAGGGCGGCTCCCACACCTTGGACACACCGTGCGATCACCAACTGCTGAATATTTGAACTAAGTCCACAATTGATAGAAGCAGCTGCGAAAATCCCCACGCCAAATAGGAACATCCGGCGGCGGCCAAGCAGATCGCCGAGGGAGCCACCGACGAGAATCAGCGCTGCCAAAAACAATCCGTAAGACTCGACCACCCATTGCACGCCTACGATAGTTGCGTGGAGGTTTGCTTGGAGTGCAGGTAAAGCTATATTGACCACGGTGCTGTCGATGAAGGCCATCCCGGAAGCGAGAATTGTCGCTGCAAGGATCCAACGTCCCGCCTGCGCTTTGCACGACACGTCAGCACCCGTCGATCGGATTACGGCCTCGTCGCATGGCGGCTTCATGGCGGCTATGGATGCATCTCGTGTGGATTCGGCCTGGGGCCTTCTGTCAAGAATACGTGAGTTTCGTGAAACGCCAATCCTAAAGGGTCTGCGACTCACCACGACTAGAGGAGGAGCAGTAGTTAGAATCGCAACCAATCGAATCGGCCAGTGCGCCAGCAGCGACCGACAATCGCTGGCAAGAAGCCGACTTCTGGGTACTCATCCGAACGTCTTCTGCTGGCCGCCGACGTGATTGAACGCGCATTCAAAGAGAATCAGATCTTGGACACAGCTCGATAGTCTGCCGCGCCATCGCACACGTGAGATATTTCCAGGTCGACGATAGACGGTCTCGAGAGCAGACAGCGTACAATTGGGTCTGCTCGGTCGTCAGAGGGAAGCACTTTTGAAGCAGGCTAGGCTCATGCCCGATTTAGTCGAATGGCAACAACCGCCGCGGCGCTATCGCCGTTTGTTTTTCCTCGTTCTTGGCATCGTTGCCGTGGTCATTTTCTGCAGCCGGACGGCGTTATCGTACTACGTCGACGCCCTCTGGTTCGGGTCGCTCGGTTACGGGGACGTGTTCCGGAAGACACTCACCCTTCAATGGACAGTCTGTGCGGCATTTTTCGGCGTCACGTTTCTTTTTCTGTTCGGATGGTTCCTGGCGCTGAGGCGGGCTTACCAGCCCGATTTGCCGGAAGATCACGTGATTTTCATCGGCGGGCAGCCGTTGAAACTACCGGTCGCGCGCATCTTGCGCTTGGTGGGTCTCCTAGTCTCCCTCCTCATCGCCGTCGCGACGGGGACCAGCAACATGATGGAGTGGCCGACGTTCGCGCTTTATTGGTACGCGACACGCGCGACAGGCGGCGCTGTGGATCCGATCTTCGGCAAGCCGATCAGCTTCTATCTGTTCACTCTGCCCACATGGCAGTTCATCACGGGCTGGCTGCTGACGCTGGCCGTGATTTCCTGTGTAATCGCCGTTTTCTTCATTTTCGTTACCGGGAGCACACGAATGGCACGGCGAGGCAACTACACCTCGCGGCCATGGCGAGGGTTCTCGATTGCATTTGGGTTCTTGTTGCTGATCCTTGCGATGCGCACGTATATCGCCCGATTCGAGCGGTTGGTCGACGAGCATACGATTTTTGGTGGGGTCACCTATACGGATGCTCATGTCATGCTTCCCGGGATGCTCGCCGTGTGTGCCGCGTTAGTTCTCGGTGCTGCGATTGCGAGCATCAATATCGTGTCGGTGCCGCGCGTGCGCTGGTTGGTGGCGGCAGTCGCTCCCGCCGTCGTCTCTTATCTCGTACTTCAAACATTCGGCTGGTACGTCAGCAGCTTTATCGTGAAGCCCAACGAACTGGTTCGCGAGCGGCCCTACATTGCCTACAATATTGACCTCACGCGGCAGGCCTATGGATTGGACCGCCTTGCGCAGCGCGAATTTCCCGCTGAGACGACCGTCGAGGCGGCCGATCCGGCAAACAATCAGGCTACGCTGCAGAACATCCGACTGTGGGACTGGCGCGCACTCCAGGACACGCTGCGTCAGATTCAGGAAATCCGAACCTACTACGACTTTCCCGATATCGATATCGATCGCTATGAAATCAACGGCACAACGCGTCAGGTGATGCTTGCCGCACGCGAGCTCAACGTCGATAAGCTCCCGGAGAGCAGCCGCAATTGGATCAACGAGAAACTTATTTATACGCACGGCTACGGTATCACCATGAACCCTGTGAATGGGTTCACCCCGGAAGGACTGCCGACACTGATTGTGAGTAACATGCCCATTCAGAGCACGGTGCCGAGCATTGTTGTAAAACGCCCGGAGATTTATTTCGGCGAGCTTGCCAACACCGACGTATACGTGAAGACGCGGCAACAGGAATTCAATTACCCGCAAGGGCAGACGAACAGCCTGACGTCCTACGAGGGCAATGGCGGCATCCTCCTGGGAGGTTTTCTTCGGCGCCTCCTCGTAGCGTCCGACGAAGGTGACCTGACGAAGCTCCCGTTCAGTGACGATATCAACCAGGAAAGCCGTCTGCTGATGCGTCGCAACGTACGCGATCGCGTGGCAACGCTCGCGCCCTTTCTCACTTACGATTCGGATCCGTACATCGTGGTCGGCGACGATGGTCGGCTGTCGTGGATTATGGACGCATTTACCACGTCAGACAGCTATCCCTACTCGCGCCACTACATGCTCGGAGACACCTTCATTAACTACATGCGGAATAGCGTCAAGGTGGTCATCGATGCGTACGATGGCACCACGACGTTCTACGTGTTTGACCCACAGGATCCAATCATCATGGCGTACCGCCAGATTTTTCCTACTCTGTTCAAAGATGCGGCCGCCATGCCGCCCACGCTGCGCAAGCACGTGCGCTATCCAGAGTTGTTGCTCAAGCTGCAGGCGGCTGTATACGGGCTTTATCACATGACCGACCCGCAAGTGTTCTATAACCGTGAGGACCTGTGGACCGTCGCTTCGGAAATCGGCATGGACGAGTCCGGTCAGCAGGAGACGCAACCAATGGAGCCGAACTTCGTGCTGATGAAACTGCCGGGCGAAACCGCCGTCGAGTTCGTGGAGATTCTACCGTTCACGCCTGCGAACCGGAACAATCTGATCGGCTGGATAGCTGGACGCAGCGACGGCGAAAAATACGGTACCTCGGTGGTCTACAACTTCCCGAAAACGAAGCTCGTCGACGGCCCTCTGCAAATCGAAGCACGAATCGATCAGAACGCGCAATTATCGGGGCAATTGACGTTGTGGAATCAGCAAGGTTCCCACGTGCGGCGAGGCACTCTGCTGGTTATTCCGTGCGGGCACGCGCTGTTGTATGCCGAGCCAATTTACCTCCAGGCTGAGCACAGTCCAATGCCGGAGTTGCGTCTGGTGGTGCTTGCGCTGCAAGACCGGCTCGCTTATGGCCCGACATTCGACTCGGCGATGAGAGCTCTCTTCGGGGGAGAGGTCTCGTCGCTAAGCGGCACAACTGCTCCCGCGGAACCGGAACGAGGCGCAGCAGCGCCAGCTGCCACGACGAAGCCTGGGGAAGACGTGAAAGCGCTCATCAAGGGAGCGGCCAAAGATCTCGCCGACTACCAGCGACTAACTGCAGAAGGCAAGCTCGGTGAGGCTGGACAGGAGCTTGAACAGTTAAAGCGCAAGCTCGACGAGCTTAACGCGCGTCAAAAGTGATTGTTTTCTCTCCGTCTTTTCTACTGCCGGTTTACCAGCCGCTAGGCGCGAAGTTGGTAGGGAGATATGTTTCTCGGTTCGTGCGTAGGATTAGTACGGACAAACGCGCATTTAGTCAGTTGCTTGATTTCCTGACTAGATGCCGACTTCTCGTTGCTTATCTTGATCGCGACATGGAGTTCGTCTGGACTCCGAAGCATTTGGACAAAATGAGCTGGCACCGGAGTTCGTCGGTTCCAATTAGGCCTCTGCAACCGACAAAGTCTTTCTTTTCAGCGAACCCCGCAACCATCCGAATTGACAGTTTTAGATTTCCAATCCGGCAGACGATCAAAAAGGGAGATCGTTTCCGAATCGCTGTCATCCGGGAGGCGTCTGTTATGGGCGACTTCATGAGCCCAAAACGCTTCTCAAATATAGGGTCAGCGCCTTCTTGAATTCTTCCACAATCAGGTCTTTCGCTTTATCACCCGCTTCTCCATAGAGCGTTATCAGGCCTCTGACTATCTGGAGAGTCACGTTCGCGGCCAGAGCTGCTCGTTCGTCTGAAAGGGATGGGTTCTTTGCTCGAAAGGCATTCGCGATGTTGGCTCGCAAGACTCTCCTCGCAGCGGGGTCGCGGCGTAGCCGAATCGGCGCCGCGAGCAGTCTGAGATAAGCCGGACGTACCTGAAAAATTTCAGTGATCCGTTCGATAAAGAGACTTGCGAACTCTCGATGACTGAGGTTCTTCGCCTGCTCTATCAATGGCCTCCATTGCTCTTCCATCTCCTGGGCGTACTGGCCCAACAAGGTAAGGGCGACTGCCTGTTTGTCCGGGAAGTAGTTGTAAAGCGCCCCGATCGAAGAGCCGCTGCGCTCCGCGATCGCGGTCATCGTGGTTGCTTCATAGCCAACCTCGACAAACAGTTCCGCCGCCGCATCCAGGAAACTGGCGAGCCTGCGTGAAGAGCGCTCCTGTTGCGGGGCGACCCTTACCGAATTTGACAAATTCGATGGCATCCTCATATTCTATACCTTGGAAATCGAGGGTACCCTCGATTTCGACGACCAATTTTCTCTAAGGAGTCCCATGGCAGAACTTCAGCTTGATTCCCACAAAACAGCACTTGTTCTCATTGACCTCCAGAATGCCATCGTCGGCATGAGTACCGCGCCTCATCCAGCCGCACAGGTCGTTGCCAATTCGGCAAAGCTGGCCGAAGCGTTTCGCGGCCACGGTGCCCCGGTTGTTTATGTCCGCGTCGACCTCAACGATTTCCTCGAGCTTCCTGTCGACCAGCCGATCAACCTGGGGAATGCACCGCGGCCCGGCATCGTTTCGGAGATTGCCCCTTCTGCCGGATTTCAGCCCGGCGACATCTTGCTTACGAAACGTCACTGGGGCGCCTTTGCCGGAACCGATCTTGAGCAGCAGCTTAAGTCGCATGGTGTCGATACGGTCGTCCTCACCGGAATCTCTACCAATGCGGGGGTAGAGTCCACGGCGCGACAGGGTACCGGCCTCGGCTTTGGTTTTGTGGTCGTTGAAGACGCCTGCTCCGGTCAGGATGGTGAACAGCATCGTTTCGCATTCGAGAAGATATTCCCGCGACTCTGTCGCGTGCGCTCGACCAACGAGGTCCTCGCCGCACTTGCCTAACACCAAGAATCAACTCGATCGGCTCGATCCACTGGTCTGGAAGATCACTGCTGTCGCTGTGCTTGGGTCCCTCATGGGACAGGTCGATGCAACTGTGGTGAACGTCTCCCTCTCCAGCCTGGCCGTTGATCTGCACAGCAGCCTTACCACCATTCAATGGGTCACGAGCGGCTACCTTCTGGCGCTGGCTCTCATGCTCCCGTTGAATGGCTGGCTCGTCGGGCAGCTCGGAGCAAAATCGCTCTATCTGTGGTGTTTTCCGATCTTCACGCTCTCATCGGCACTCTGCGGACTCGCGTGGTCCGCGAACTCGCTGATTGGGTTTCGAGTCCTCCAGGGAATGAGCGGAGGTTTGATGGCTCCGCTGGCGCAGCTGATGATAGTGCGCGCCGCTGGGAGGCACGTGGCGCGCGTCTACAGTTACGCCGCAATACCGATTCTGCTGGGACCACTCCTCGGGCCCGTGCTCGCTGGGGCGATTCTTCAACATGGGTCCTGGCGTTGGCTGTTCCTGGTGAACATTCCGGTCGGTCTTTTGGGAATCGTTCTGGCGATTCGCTTTCTTCCCGAAGACCGTGCCGAAGCCCGGCCGAGAGATCTCGACTTTGTCGGCTTCTGCCTAGCTTCCCCAGGGCTCGTGCTCTTTCTCTACGGTATGGACCATGTTAGCGAACGGATCGGCTTGACGGCATTTTTCGTTGCCCTGGTGCTGCTCACTGTCTTCATCCGGACGGCAACCATGAAGGGCGACGATGCGCTCATTGATCTTCAGCTCTTTAGGGGAAAGGATTTTTCAGCATCGGTGCTGACGCAATTCACCCTGAACGGAATCTCATTCGCAGGACAGATGCTCATCCCGATCTATCTCATCCGTATGTGCGGCGAATCACCCAGCGCGGCAGGCTGGTTGATGGCTCCTCTCGGACTGGGCATGATCTGCACGTATCCTAAGATCGGCGTGCTGACGCAACGCTTCGGCATCCGCAGGGTCGCGGCCGGCGGGGCCTTTTTGGCTTTGGCCGGAACACTGCCGTTCCTTTATCTTGCCAGCTGTGGCATGTCTCTCCCCTTGCTCGTGTGTGCGCTCTTCGTCCGCGGAATGGGTTTGAGCGCGGTCGGCATTCCGTCCATTACCTCTGCCTACGCTTCGGTTGAGAAAGAACATTTGCCGATGGCGACGACCGCACTCAATATAGTTCAGCGTCTCGGAGGGCCCACCCTGACGACACTGTGCGCTACTTTTCTCGGATGGAGACTGGGTATGGCACATCAGGCGACCGGCATCTCCAGAGCCTTTACCGCGACCTTCATGCTGCTCAGCCTCGTTCATATCCTGCTTTTGGTAGCAGCACTAAGGCTGCCTTTTTTCATAGAGAAGACGGAACAGTCGTCCTCTGATGAAGAGGTAACTCTTTTGATTGAAGAGGCGTCGGAGTGACCTGATCCTTGCAGGTGTCTACGCGCGACAATCTCTCGTTACTCCCCTTAAACGCGCCAGCAATGACCCAATCAATTGCCGATGAGAAGCCAACTCCTCAGGACTTATGTGATCGTCTTGCTTTCATTACCATTACGACCTAACGTATTTGACCGTGTAACGTCCAGCCTCCATTGTCCTTGGCATTATTGGGACTCACCAGGGTCCAACCCCTATCGAAACCAGTTGGAAACAGGAGGAAGAATGTCGCCAGTGTGGTTAGTTACGGGTAGTTCTCGCGGTCTGGGTCGCGCCATTGTCGAGGCCAGCCTTGCAGCCGGTAATAAGGTCATGGCGACAGCCCGAATCACCGAATCACTTAACGCTATTTGCCTTGGATGTGACCGACGAGTCCGCCGCGACTGCTGCTGTGAAGACAGCTATCGATACGTTTGGCTCGCTGGACGTTGTTGTCAACAACGCGGGATACGGCAATCTCTCGTCTGTCGAAGACACACCCATGTCGGATTTTCGCGCGCAAATCGAAACGAACCTCTTCGGGACGATCATTGTGACAAAGGCGGCCCTTCCGTATTTCCGCGAAAGGAAGGGCGGTCATTTTGTTCAATTTTCATCGATGGGAGGAAGGATCGGACCTCCCGGTCGCGGACCCTACTCGGCTGCAAAATGGGGCGTTGAAGGTTTCTCCGAAGTGCTGTCGCGCGAAGCATCTCCGCTGGGCGTTAAGGTCACCATTGTTGAACCAGGTGGCTTTCGCACCGACTTTGCGGGAAGTTCTACAAAGCTGAGCGAAGGGCGTCCCGAATACGGTTCGACAGTTGGCGCGACCGCCAGGTTTCAGCGTGACTACAATGGAAAGCAGCCGGGCGATCCGAAAAAGGCTGCTCAAGCAATCGTTCGTCTGACTCGGGAGCAAAATCCACCATTGCGGCTTTTACTCGGCAGCGACGCGTACAATGGCGCAGAAAAGAACGACCTTGCGCGGTTGGAAGAAGCCAGAAGATGGAAAGAGCTCAGCTTGTCGACTGATTTCTAGTTTCGTCCGCATCTTCGGAGGGATCAAATGGGACTGCTCGAAATCCCTGACCATCGACTGTGCGGAGCAGCTCAGGACGAACCCCTCAGTCCAGGGCCAGGGCAAGCCAGCAATCCCGGAAATGGTCAGAATTAGAACTGTTGTGAACGATGTGATCTTCATGAGGAATGCACCACATGGAGTGATCCCCTAAATTGAGACAGTTTCATGATGCACACCTTATGGAATTTCCAATTACTTCTGGTTAGACCTGCCAGCTCAGATGGTCGATGCAACACCCTGCAATCAGTTGATTAGGCAACGCTTCCCCATAGAGAACCGCTCTGCCGGGCCTCTATTCACTAAACCTATACAAGGTAGTGTTCTTGTTTGACTTAACGCTCGCGAACGATTTTAGCGTTCTAGGCTGTCGTCAGTGGGCTTCGAGCTGGTGTTGCATTTGACCTGCTCCCCTAAATCCGCACGAAATTGAATATGATTTCGGAACTGGAGAAAGGGGGAGGCATGTCAAGGAGCCGGCACAGCGAAGCGGAGATGAATGCAGCATTGAAGCAGGTGGACGCGGGGCGGAAAGTAGAAGATGTGGCGCGGGAAGTAGGCGTATCCACGCATACGATCTATGCCTGGAAAGCGAAGTACGGCGGGATGGACGCGAGCCAGGCGCAGGAGGCCAAGCAGTTGCGTGATGAGAACACACGGCTACGGAAGCTGGTGGCGGATCTGAGTCTGGACAAGGAAGCGTTGCAGTCGGTGATTCGAAAAAACGGGTGGAGCTCGTAGCCTTGAAGGCGGCTGTCGAGCAAGTGCGGCAACAGTATGCCTTCAGCCAGCGGCGTGCGTGCAGACTGATGCTGCTGGCGGTATCGAGTTACCGTTACCGGACCAGGAGATCGGATGAACCGCTACGCACCAAACTGGTTGAGTTGGCGCGGGAGAAGCCACGCTATGGCTACCGGCGGCTGCAGGTGTTGCTGCGCCGCTCGGGCGAAGCGGTGAATCACAAACGCGTGCATCGAGTGTACCGAGAGGCAGGATTGAGCCTTCGCAGGAAGAAGCGTAAACACTGTGTTCGAGCGGGGCGTCCGTTGCAGATATGCACGGCGGCGAACCAGGAGTGGGCGCTGGACTTCGCGCATGACGCGGTCGCCTGCGGACGAGCGATCCGGGTGCTGAGTGTCGTAGACGCTTACACGCGAGAGTGTCTTGCCCTGGATGTGGACACCAGCTTTGCCAGTCGGAGGGTGACACGGGTATTGGAAGCGATTATCGCCGAGCGCGGCCGTCCTCAGAGGATTCGTTGCGACAACGGACCGGAACTGACCAGTCGCCATTTTCTGGCGTGGTGTATCGAGCGTCAGATCGAGTTGGTGCACATTCAGCCGGGACGACCCATGCAGAACGGGCAGGTGGAAAGCTTTCACGGCAAATTGCGTGATGAGTGCTTACGCGTGAGCTGGTTCGCAAACCTGTTCGAAGCGCGACGGAAGATCGCGATGTGGCGAAAAGAGTACAACGGAGAACGGCCGCACAGCAGTTTGAACTATCGGACACCGGAAGAATTTGCGCGCGAAGAAGGTTGTGGAAAAGAAGGGAGCTTCGCTCCCTTGGAAAACGCTTCGCGTTTCCCACTTTCCCACAACCACGGCGGCGATGGCCCTTACGACGAGCCATGCCTCAACCAACCGGATGTCGTAGTATGACTCGTGCGGAACTGGGGGGCAGGTCACATTGACCCATTGAAACCGCCCCGTCAATCAGGAGTAATCGCGATCACTTCCTACAACACGACTTCCCGGTACTAATCCGGCCAGCTTCCTCCAGCGCCGTCTCGGGATAACTCCTGGATTACCGACTACTCCGAACTCATCCGCCCACAACTGGAAATCCTGGCCAAGCCGTGCAAGCATCAGCGGTCGGCCGATTTCAGATCAAAAATGCCCGACGCAGCCAAGCACGTTGCCTAGCATCACCGAACTTGATTCGCTAATTGGCGATGCCGGCCGTGGCATAGGCTATAGCCGCCCCGTCTTTAAAGCTCAGCCAAGGCGCGATGAACAAGACTAATGGCGATCGATCCTTCACCCACGGCGGCGGCCACGCGCTTCACATTACCCGACCGAACGTCCCCAACCGCAAAAACGCCAGGTAGGCTTGTTTCCAACATTTGTGGGAGACGGGCCAGCGGCCATACCGGGGTCTCCGTTGCAGCATCCATATCCCGCCCTGTAAGGATGAAGCCCTTATTATCGAGGGCAAGACAGCCACTCAGCCAATCGGTTCTGGGTGAGGCTCCCGCCATTATGAATACGTGGCGGATTTCAATGGTAGAAGTCTCTCCACCAGTTTTGGAACGCCAGGTGACACGTTCCAAGTGCGTATCGCCTTCGAGATCGACGATTTCCGTTTTGAAATGTAGTTCGATTGTGGGGTTCTGTTCGATGCGCTGGATCAGGTAGCGTGACATTGTGTCTGACAACTGATCTGACCGCACCAGCATGTGTACCTTGCTTGCGGTCTGTGAGAGAAACACTGCCGCTTGTCCGGCGGAATTTCCTCCACCGACCACGACGATATCCTCGTGTTCGCACAACTGAGACTCCATGTACGTCGCGCCGTAGTAAATTCCTTGCCCTTCGAACTTCTCGAGATTGGGAATTCGCGGTTTGTTGTACTGCGCCCCGGTAGATATGATAATGGCACGTGCTGCGAGCGTGTTGCCGTTGTCCAGCACCAGCTTGTAGGGACGCCTGTCGCAATCGAGTCGGACCACGCCGTGCGCGAGCATCATTTTGGCTCCGAATTTCTCTGCTTGAGTAATAGCGCGTGTCGCCAGTTCGAGCCCAGAAACTCCAGTCGGAAAACCAAGGTAATTTTCAATCTTCGAGCTTGATCCTGCCTGCCCGCCAGGAGCAGCAATCTCGATTAACAGCGTATCCAGTCCTTCCGAAGCTGCGTAACAGCTGCTGCCAAACCAGAAGGTCCGGCGCCGACGATAACCAAATCCCGGAGTTGCGACTCGTCAATACCGCTGTTGAATCCGAGGCCATCCGCCAATTTTTGAACGGTCGGGTTGCGCAACACGCCGTGCTGATTGCAAATGACCACGGGGATTTCATCGAGCTTTATCTCAAAACGGTCCAGGAGTTCCTGCGATGTCTTGTCTGTGTCGAGATCCACATATGTGTAGGGATGTCCATTCCGGCTTACAAACTCACGCAGTTGCAGTGTCTTGGCCGAGTAACGCGACCCCATCAGAATGAAGTTGCCTTGCCCGCGCTGGATCAGCTCAAGCCGTCTTAGTATGAAAGCCCTCATGAAAATCTCACTGAGTTCAGCGTCCTTCGCGATGAGCGAGCGCAACCCATCGCCAGTCAGTTCCAGGAATTCGCCAGGTTCTGTGGTTCGACCGAGGACAAGGCACCGGTGCCCAGAGATCATGGTCATCTCGCCTGTAAACTCGCCCTGGCCGTGGGTTGCAATGGGGCGTTCGCCCGTAAGATCACGCTGGACGATCTCCATACGTCCTGAAAGCAGGACGAAAAAGGGGACATTTGTATCACCAGGTTCAAACAGGATTTCGCCCCTGTGCACTTGTCGGACCTTGCCGACCCGCAAAACGCGGTCGATTTGAGCTGCGGTCAAGACTGGAAAAGCTTGCGTGTGCGCATCTAGCGCGCTGGGTATTAAACCGGGGCTTAAAGAAGAGGACATTATTCCTCCCGAGGCTGTTTAGGCGTCGCAAACATTAGACCACGGATGATCGTTTGGCTTCGCCACGTCTTTGCGAGTGCGGGGCACTTGTGGAGACACAAGTGGGAGAAGGAAGGGAACAGATCGCCAGCTCTTTGTAAGCTCAATTCACGGTGCTGTAAGATTCCGTTAGCGTAAAGGGCGCGATCTGGATATCAAACTTCTCGCCGGCCTGATTGACCATCTGGTAGGTGCCGTGCATAGCGCCGAACGGCGTAGTGAGTGGGCTGCCGGATGTATATTCAAAGCTCTGTCCCGGCGCCAGTACCGGCTGTTTGCCAACGACGCCAGGACCCTGGACCTCGTCCACTCTTCCCGTTCCGTCTGTGATAACCCAATGGCGGCTCACTAGTTGCACTGTGTCGTGGCTTTCGTTCGTAATGGCAACGGTATAGAGAAAGAACCACTGACGCTGCTGTGGGCTAGAGCGGCCAGGGTCATATTGTGCTTGGACACGCACTCGGATGTTTCTTGTTGTAGCTTCGGACGATAACATTTGACCACTTTATGATAGCGCACTTCGCCTCATCCTAGCGCCCAGCCGATAAGGAAAGGGATAGTCTTGTTGCGATCTCTCTAAAGCATGCGCGTCATATGAGCCACTCGTCGGATACGCAAAAAGCATGTGCTTTAAATCGGTGGCACCCATCCTGGAACGAATGGCAAGCGCGAAGAGATTGAGTTCGTCTGCAATGTCGCACACGCTCAGAGTGACCGCTCCTCTTGTTCCACCCTCCTAGAATTTATAGCCGGCCCAGAGCGCCCAATAATTCAGGTTTCGCCCCGGTCGAGTCTCCTTCAAAAATCGGCCAGCATAAAAAATCCCATAGTCGGCCTGAAACCACATGTGCGGAGTCGTCTGCCAGCGAATCTCTATGCCGGGTCTTTGCCCGACGAATCTGGCTCGACTCCCATCTGCAGCTCTGATCAAGAATCCCGGAACGGCGTAGACGCCATCATCGAGACTCTCGCGCCACTGAAAAATCCAATCGAACGACGCGGTCACATCTTTAGGAAGCGTCCCCTCGACCCGCGGATGAACATCAATGAAGTTGATCGGACCGGGACCGGTCGTGGCCAGTACTCCAAAGTAATTCCCCTTCGGAAAAAGGGGACTGAAGGTCCCCAGAGTATTCGAACTTGGGTGATCTCCGCTAGAGATGTCCGCCTTCGCGCTGAAGCGGGGCTTGAAACGCATCGTCGGAAACCGGTAGCCAGTTTCCGATGCAACGGTCCATGCCCGGATGTTATCCGAACCGAACGTGCCGAACTGCCCTAGGCCCTCATAGTCAAAATCCCATGCCGGCCGCTCTGTTGCGATGGGGCGAGAAATCCTAGCACCCAAAGTATGGCGCACTTCCCGGGCCGTGCCTCGCTCGAATGTAGCCTCCTTGCGGTCGAGACCCAAATAATACGCATCTAGGGAGAGTTTGCGGGGCAAGGGCCGCGTGGCGTACACGCCCCAAAAGCCAACGGCGTGATTCGGGGCGTTGTCGAAGAAGCCGGGATTGTCCAGGTCCGGGCGCATGGCGAAGCCGTCGATTCGCCAAGAATCGATCTTGCTTTTGACCATAAAGCCATCGAAGCTCAACCGAACATTCGGACCTTCCCGCACATCAATCAAACGCCCGGAGCCGTATTCGAGTTCCTGCCTGCCAGCACGGAGTGCGACGGAGTTCGCACCTGAGGAAGTGCCAACCTCGAGGAACCCTGCCTGAAAGCCGAGTTTCTTTTCGTCGATGGGCCGTGGACCACCGCGCCGGAACGAATTCAACCCGCTCTTCAACTCGACAAACGTACGAACGAGCTTGCCGTAATGAATGTCGAAAGAAAGCATGTACCTTTCATTGAGGTACCCGTTCCAGTAAGGACTCTGTCCCCAGTTATCGTTTCCAATCTGCTCCCAGACTTCCCGGGCCTCGCCTCCGATAGTGAGATACCAGTCGTCGGCGTCGCCGCGCAGCGGAATATACTTGATCGGATCCCAGAAATCTTGACGGAGAGACCGGTCGCGTAGGAAACTCCAGTCCTCGTCCTCCCTCAGTAACATGTAACTGCGATTCGGCGGCACAGGGCCCGCAGCCTCGTCCGACTGGGCATGCGCGGGCTGCCCGGCGAGGAAAAACACTGTTACCAGAATTGCAAAGATTCGGATTGAACTCACTCTCTCACGTGCTTCCTTCCCCTGAGCGCCGCTCTCGCTGTTGCAATGGCGCTGGAGCGCCTCGTGCATCCTCAGGGAGACTAACCGAGTCCATGCGACGTGTATTTGACGACGCGACACTGTCGATCGAGGGTCTCTAGCACCCGGCCTGATAAACGATGGTTCATCCAAGGCCGGAACCCAGAATCTCACCGAGGTATCCGAACCACACGAATACCGCGAGCACAATCAAGAACGTCCCGAAGCTGCGCCGCAACGTTCGTTCGTTGACGGACCGCACCATTTGGGAAGACACGAGCCCCACGGCGGTGCTGCACACTGTCATGATGAGGCTATCGCGAACACGCAGGAGCTTCTTTCGCACGTACATCACCAAGGTCACGCTCGCGAGAGCCAACACCATCGCCGTTCCCTGCGAGTCGCGTTGAGTGAAGCCAAAGCCGGCCGTTAGCAAGGGGATTGCGATCAACGCGCCACCAATCGCGAATAATCCGTCTGCGAAGCCCACGATCGCTCCAAGACCGACGAACAAAACTAGCTCTGAGAAGCTCACTCTGATTACCTGTCTTCTGCCACGAATCGTCAGGCGGAATTTCCGATTTGGAGTTCGAACTTGCGCATCATACGCGTCATTGCTATCAACCACGAATTTGCCTCCGGTGTGGGTTCCTTACTAGTCCTCGGAGGTGGCAACCCAACTCTATTTGCTCGCGGGTGAGTGGATCTCAGCGATATAGCCGCCAGGGAATTGCACCAGGGCCGCATCACGCTGATCGGCCGTGTAGGGAGGGACCAGAGTCTCCACCCCGGCTGCTTTGGCCTTCGTCAGAGTATCCGCAAGGTTTGCAACCTCGTATCCAGTCACCTCCCGTCCGTAAGGATATGGAAGACGGCCATCTGTCACGAACACGGTAAGCTTGCCAAAGTTCGACTGAATCCGGATGCGCCGATAGGTATTAGTCGGCAGCCCGATCTCGACGCCGGGCGCGTGCGCATCATCAGAGACGACTTTGCCGCGAGAGAAAGTGAGGAAGGTGCGAACGAACGCCTCCGCCCTATCGGGAGACACATAGACACGGTTTTCCGGAATAGTCTGCAGCGGCGCGTAGGATGGAGCAGTCGTATGCCAGTAGAGTTGTGTATTCACGCCGCCGGGCCATTGGATGACGGCATCTCGTCCAATCGGATCGGGGAACGCAGTGACGAGGACGTCCGCGCCAGTCGCACGAGCGGCGCCGATCGCAGCATCTAAGTCGGATACCAGATACCCGGTCCGCTCTAAGCCGAAGGGGTAAGGGATCGGTGTCTTGAAACCAAACACGGAGACGCTCCCAACTGGTGTCAACACTAGCTGCGTTATTGTGCTGCTTGGAGTAGGCGTCACGGTGGCGACGCCCCGTTTGGTAGTGGTACCGCCGAATGTGGCTAGAAGACTACTGACAAATCGGTCAAAGTCTTCCGGCGCGACGTACACGTGGGTCGTATCATATTGCGGTCCGACCGCCAGGCTCGTAGTTCCAGCTGTTTGCGCACTCTGCGCGAGTGCGATGGGAAGCAGCGATTGACTCGCAACAGCGCCAGTCAGAAGGATTGCCACCATGGTCGCGGCAAGAATTCTATTCAAACGCATGAGAATCTCCTTCGTTGCCAACCACTCGAATGAGTCGAAATGACTTTGAGCTTTGCCGCGCTACTCTATTTTGCTTTGGACGGAGGCAGCCGATCATAGCGCTCACCGACAAGGCACACCGAGGCAGCGTCTGAAACGTTAAGCTTCTTTGCTTGAATCCATATCCCGAGCTGCTCGCCAAACACCATGCCTAACAGGCCAAGCAGCGCGATGATAGGTGGCGCCGGGCTCTTTACTCGGACAAGCCCGTAGATAGCGCCAACACCCACTCCGACAACGAAAGATATGAGCGACGCCTTCATCTCGATTCCTTCCTGGCGCAAACGAATCAAAACGCGAAGCAATCACAACCCAACTCCCATAACCCAAACTCACCCAGCACCGGCAGGTGCCAGGTCTTTTCGCCCCGCGACTCACCGGTTGCATGTGAACACGCAGCGGAATGGGACGCTCCGATTGATCTCTCTGAACCATTCGCATACCCGCCATAACTTTTGACTGGAGACCAGTCCGGACTAACGGGAAGCGCGGGCGGCGCGAGTTGTGAGAATTCTTTGCTGGCATAGACGACCTTCCCACCTACGATCGTAAGTACCGATTCGAGATGCTTGATCTCCTCCTCGGGAATTGAAAAATAATCTCCAGAGAGAACAGCCAAGTCGGCCAGCTGACCAGAAGCAAGAACTCCTTTCTTTCCTTCTTCCGTGGAAAACCAACTGCTTCCGACCGTGTAAAGCTTGAGAGCTTCGGGCCGGTCGAGGCGGTTTTCTTCGGGATAAAGGCTTTGGCCGCCGACCGTCTTACCCGAAATAAGCCAGTGGAGCGAAACGAACGGATTGTAACTGGACACCCTAGTGGCGTCCGTGCCCGCGCCAACTGGAATGCCCATCTCGAGCATCCTCCGGATCGGAGGGGTACGCTTCGCTTGTTGCGCGCCGTAACGCTCGACAAAGTATTCGCCCTGGAAAGCCATACGGTTTTGCACGGCAATACCGCCGCCCAACTTCTTGATGCGCTCCAGGTTGCGATCTGTAATTGTCTCGCAGTGATCGAAGAACCAGTGCAGGCCGTCAAATGGAATTTCCCGGTTTACCTCTTCATAGACATTCAGTGCCCGCTCGACTGTCTCGTTGTAGGTAGCGTGCATGCGAAACGGCCATCGATTTTCCGCCAGATATTGGACCACCGCTTTCAATTCACTCTCCATCACGGCCGGCATGTCTGGTCGCGGTTGTAGCATGTCCTCAAAATCCGCTGCCGAAGCCACAAGCATCTCTCCGGCACCATTGATGCGATATAAGTCATCGCCCTGGCCGGGTTTCGTAGTCTTTGTCCATCGACGAAAATCCGCGAGTTCTTGCCCCGCTTTTTGGGGATAAAGATTGGCGGCTAGACGAACGGAGAGCTGGTTCTTCTGATGGAGTTCGTTCACGACCTCGTAGTCGTCGGGATAGTTCTGGAAACCGCCGCCCGCATCCACCGCACTCGTGATGCCGAAACGATTCAACTCACGGAAAAACAGACGCGACGAATTGAGTTGATCTTCGCGTGAAAGCTTTGGCCCGTTGGCCAACGTCGAGTAGAGGATGAAGGCGTTCGGTTTGGCCACGAGGATTCCGGTGGGATTACCTCGCTTGTCCCTCTGGATTTCGCCCGCCTGTGGATCGGGCGTGTCCTTCGTGTAGCCCAGGGCGCGCAAAGCGGCTCCGTTGAGGAACGCGCGGTCATACAAGTGCAAGACGAAAACCGGCGTGTCCGGGGCGGCAGCATTGATTTCATCCAGCGTTGGCATACGTCGCTCGGCGAACTGAAACTCAGTCCAGCCTCCTACGACTCTCACCCACTGCGGCGCAGGCGTGCGTGAAGCTTGCTCCTTCAACATGCGCAAAGCGTCTGCCAGCGAAGGCACGCCATCCCAGCGAAGTTCCATGTTGTAGTTCAGGCCGCCGCGGATGGGGTGCATGTGTGAATCATTGAGCCCGGGGATGACCGTTCGGCCCATCCCGTCGATGACTTTGGTCTCCGGGCCGCGTTGCCGAAGAATCTCATCGTTTTTTCCCGTGGCGATGATCTTGCCATTCCCGATGGCTACCGCTTCGACAAACGAAGGAACAGCGTTCGTCGTAATCTTCGCATTGTAAATTATGGTTTCTGCAGACATCGGATTTCCTCCTTAGCATCCTGCTCGCCTAACACCATCCCGAGCAGTCCGACTAGAGCGCGATAGGCGGCGCAGGACTCTTCACCCGAATCACTCCAGATACAACAGCCACAAGCGGGCCTACCACGAATAAGTGCGAATCATGATTTCGGCGGACATCAAACCTCCTCCGTCGATTGATTCAGTTTATGAAAGAGGGGGGTACTCCCTCCCTACCTGATTACTTGTGTGCAGCTGCGGCAAGAGGAACCGCATATTCGGGGTACTTGGTGGGCGGAGCGCCGTGAACCATGGTGTAGGCGTATTCCACGCCGACGCCGTAGGCTCCGTAGTGGTTTTTCACGATGTCCATGACCGCGTCATAGGTGTCCTTGTTCGCCCAATCGCGCTGCCATTCCAGCATTACGGAAAGTGACGTCACGGGTTTCGCACCGGCCTGAATGACGCGCTTCATTGCGTTGTCGTGAGCAAGCTGGCTCACGTCGCCGCAGCAGTCCTCCACAACGTAGACTTCGTAGCCGTCATGAATCGCCTGTATGGTACCTAGTGCGATGCAGGTTTCCGTCCAGAGCCCGGCCACCACGATCTTTTTCCGCCCCGTCTTCTCGATGGCCGCAACGTAGTTCTTATCGTCCCACGAATTCATGGAAGAACGCTCAATCGGTACTTGTTTCGGGAAGACCGCCTGGATTTGCGGCCAGATATTGCCGCTGAAGCTCTTCGTTTCAACGGTGCTGAGAACCACTGGGAGGTCAAAGACTTTCGCTGCCTTCGAGAGAGCGACAACGTTGTTAATGATTCCCTGACGGTCGAAATTGCTGACCCCAAACAACATTTGCGGTTGGTGATCGATCAACGCCACGACGCAATTGTCAGGAGTTAACAACCCCTTTTCACTGCGTTTTGCTCTACTGCTGTTTTGTCCCATGACTAGCTCCTTTTCGTCGAAATGAATTTGATTACTTCATTGCTCTCCAAATTTCAGAGACCTTTAGGTTTCGACCCGTTGCCGCACTAACGCTGCGCCTCCGGGGGAACGTCCGCGGCTCGCTTCTCTGTTTGGGCAACGACTCTTAGTTGTTGCACGGTTGATGTCCTTCGGTGCGCCAGTGATTACAATTTTTTTGGTCGTCTTGTTATTTGCTAGCCCGATAAGGGGCTGCGCTTTTTATGCGGATTGTCCTTTCCGAGCGACAGCTTCACTCTTGGCTTGCATTGATTTCATGAGATCGGCCGCTGAAGCTCCTTCGAGCGACAGTCCGTATCCGACTTCTCGCACAATCCGCTCCTTTAGGGGTTGAATGAAGTGGATGCGCGTGTTGCGGCGCGTCACTTCCGGCGCCTTCAGGTACAACTCAGCGAGTTCGAGCGCTCGGCTGAGCGCCTTCCCATTTGGGACAACTTCGGCAACCACTCCCCATTCGTGAGCGGTGCGCGCGGGGAGCGGCTGTGGATTCAGCAGGAACGCCTCTGCTCGTCCTGCTCCAGCTCGATAACTCCAGGTGGTGAAGATTCCGTCGCCGGGCGCAACGCCCGCGGAGAAGTGGGCCACATCCTGGAAGGTCGCACCATCCGCCGCTACAATTACACTGGCAAGTAAAGCGTAGTCTGAATGGACATGGGCACGTCCCTCGATCGCCGCGATGACCGGCACTCGTATGTTGGCTATGTTTTCCAAAACTTGAACACCTTCGTCGTGAACCGGACTCCAGACGCCGGGATCGGTGACGTCGCCGAAAGAGGACCAATCGACATCCGTAATGAACTCCCCATCCGCGCCCGTCAGGATTACGATCTTGTTCGCCCTATCTTGCGCAATCCGGTAGAAGGCATCGACGAATTCCGTGTGAGCTGGCGCGCTCATAATGAACGGCCCGCCGTTGCTGTGGAATTCAGCAACCAGCACACCCTTGGCATCTCGCGTGAGCTTCAGACTGCGATAGGCATCGAAATAGTCCGTGTTCGGTTGCATCGTATTCTCCTTTGTTGTTTGCTGATTCGAGGCCACGAATCGGGACGAAACCCGAGCCCACATCGCGTATCTCTATTTCGCAGCGCCGTTGGTTTTCCCGCTGTTCCTACTTCGCCCCATCCGTCCTCATCTGTGCTCTCTCACGTGCGACCCATTCACGAATGTAGGCCGGACGGTTCTTGAGCTCGATGCCCTTCATTTCGCAGAGCGCCAAGAATTGCGCAGCTTGACGGTCCACGATTAACACGTGCTGGAGATCGACAGCCACTGCCTTGTCTTCCTGTTCGAGCGCGGTTCTCACGGTGTCAACCTCCTGGCCCGTAATTTCGCCGCTTATGCAGAGGGTCACGCCTTTATCTGTGAGGACGCGATCAATCCTGCAAGTCATCGTTTCCCTAGCAGCCTTGTTTCTCGTCTGCTGGTCATGCACGCGGTTTCCGATCTTCGAAAGTGCAAAAGTCGGACCATTTGCAATACCAAGAAAATACTGGAGAAATTGCAGACGCCCTTCGCAACTCTTTGGTGAAAACGGGGAATTTGGTGATTTTTTCGTGAATCTTGCGATTCTGGAGATAGGTCAGCGGAACTTAAACTCGCGTTTGTTTATCCTTAAAGCTCTGATTCTGTAATCGAGAGTCGATGGCGGTATACCAAGCTTGGCTGCTGCTCCTGACGGTCCAGAAATACGGCCTCTGCTCTCTGCGAGCGCTGCTTTAATGATCTCTTTCTCGCTCCATCGTCCAACCTTGGAGACTGGCGAGGTTTCGGTCTTAGGTGGCGGCACATCTCCTTTGGAGAGCCAAAATCCATCCACCGAAAGAACTTCACCAGAAGTCAAAATAATGGAGCGTTCAATCACATTCTGTAACTCCCGAATGTTGCCCGGCCAGTCGTAGGACCGGAGCAGGTCTAAGGTCTTTTTCTCAATCGAGGGGATGTGTTTGCCCAATCGCTTGGCGTAGCGTTGGACGAAATACTCCACCAACATCAGAATATCGTCCCTCCGCTGTCGCAGTGGCGGCACGTCGACGGGAAAAACGTTCAGCCGGTAGAATAAGTCCTCGCGGAAGCCGCCTTTGGCTACCGCCGCCTCCAAGTCCCGGTTCGTGGCCGCGATGACACGAACATCTACCTTAATGGACCGGTTGCTTCCGACCCTCTCGAATTCCCTTTCTTGGAGCACTCTTAAGAGCGCGACTTGAATATCAGATGGCAGTTCGCCCACTTCATCCAGGAAAATCGTTCCTCCATCGGCCATTTCAAAACGCCCGAGCCGTCTCTGCGTTGCTCCCGTGAAGGCCCCTTTCTCATGTCCAAACAACTCCGAGGAAATCAGGGATGGTGCAAGCGCCGCACAGTTCACGCTGACGAAAGCCCGCCCAGATCGCGGGGATCGTTTGTGTATAGCTCGGGCGATGAGCTCCTTTCCAGTGCCGGTCTCTCCCGTGATAAAAACCGTAGAATCGGTCGGAGCAACCTTGGCGATTCGGGACAGAACAGCCCGCAGCGGGTCCGAGGTACCCACGATTTCCTCGAACATCGAGGACCGATCGATCTCGTCACGTAACGCGAGATTTTCCCGATAGAGCTCCTCCTTTAGCCGCTTAATTTCGTCGACCGCACTCTTGAGTGCCTCCTCAGCACGCCTGCGCTCCGTGATATCAACCACCGTCCCGACGACCTGAAAAAGCTCTCCATTCGGACTTAATACCGGATGTCCAATACCGTGAGCAATTCTTACCGTTCCGTCTAAGTTCAGAATTCTGAACTCGGTACCGGAATCAACTTTCTCGAGGAAAGCCCTATCGGCTGCCAGCACCACCTTCTGACGATCTTCCGGATGAACACGCCCGAGCCACTGGTCCCACATCGGTAGGCCTTGGTGTGGATCGAAACCGAATAGGCGGAACATTTCTTCCGACCAGTAAGTCAACTGGCGCGTGATGCCATCCGTGGCATAACTGCCCGTAAGAGTTATCCTTTGCGCTTCTGCCAAGTAGGCTTCACTGCGCTTGAGAGCCTGCTCTGCGGTTTTGCGCTCTTCTATGTCAGTATTCGTTCCATACCATTTGACGATCCTTCCCGTCTCGTCAACAGAGGGAGTCGCACGGAACAGAAACCAACGGTACACGCCGTCGAAACGTCGTAGTCTCCCTTCAATTTCGCCCGACTGGCCGGAAGACATGAGCATTCGCCAATAGTCAACAAGAACGTTCAGATCATCCGGGTGAACCACAACTGTCCAGCCCCAACCCTCCACTTGATCTGCCGCAAGGCCAGCGTAATCCAACCAGCGGCGGTTGAAAAATTGAGCAGCCCCATCGGCTGAGGCCGACCATGCCATACATGGAATGGTTTCTATAACCTCCCGCAGCTCTCGCTCACTACGCTGCAGGCGTTCGTTCTGACGTTGTAATTCCGCGTTTGAGGCTTCTGCTCGTTTGAGGTTGAAATTGTCGTCAATCGCGAACGCGACAGCTCGACCAATTAGTTGCAAAAAGGCAATGTCATCGCTGCTGTAACTAATTCCAGGGTGTCCCGACATGCCCAGGGCGCCGAGGCGGCGCTGTGGCGTGGTGAGGGGAACAAATACGAGCGGCCCGACGTCAAGCCCTTGAGCTGCAATCCCTTGCTTGAAGCGGAAGGGTATTCCTTCATCGGTGTTCCAGTCGCGAATGTAGATCGGTTCCTGCTTGGTATATGCCTGCCACGATGGCCGCTGTTCAACTGGCACATCCGCGTATGCCGATACGAGGCTCTTCTCTCGCCCGACGACAGCCCATTCGACTTCAGTGGAGTTTTCCTTGTAGACTACGATGTAAAATTGTAAGAAGACGAGGAATTCGCGCAACTGTTCAGAGAGGATCTTCGTCAGGTCCTCAGGCTCTTGGCATAGTGAAAGGGCTTCGCTAAGGCGAACCACTGCCTCATATCGTCGACTGTCTGTCCGCTGCGGAATGGATGCTTGCACGCTCATGTGGTTCTTGGGCCGCAGTGTGATCGATTAAGAAGTTTACCGCATAAGAATTCGTTCAGGAGTTCAAATTCCGCTCGAACTCGGGGTTTCCAGATCTTTTGCCAAGTGTTTTCGGCAACGGGGAAGGAGTAGCCCGCTGCGAGCGCGGCGTCTTGGCGTTCGTCCCCAGCATCTTCTCGCGAATAAACGCATGCTGCTTACCAGTCAGGCCTCGAAAAACCTAAAGAGTGTCGAAGAATATCTCCTCGAATCCGTTAGCTTCGATCCTGAGATGGACTTCTATTATGCGGAGGCTGACATCGCTACCTATCGTGGTTCACGAGACGATAGCTTCGGGTGGCACAGTCAAGCGTCGTTCAACACCGGCAATGCGGATTCCGTTTAGTGTCAAAGCAGTCCGCGGTGACCAGTGTAGTTTTCATTGACGTCCAGACCATGCTCCTTGATAACCTCGGCAGCTGCAGCCAGTACTGTTGCGATGGCAGGATAGCCAACGTATGGCAGCGCCTGAATGAGAACTTCCTCGATTTCTTTCAATGTAAGGCCGTTATTGAGCCCGGCCCCCATGTGGATGGCGAATTCATGGGGCTGACGCATGGCAATCATGACGGACATCGAAACTAGGCTGCGGGAGCGCCTGTCCAGACCGGGACGAGTCCAGATATCCGCAAAGACCTGGTCGACCGCGTAGGCAGCGATCGGGGCACCGAAGGTGTTTGAGCCAGCGGAAGCGCTGAGTTTTGCGGCCGCCTGGTCGCCCATCATTTCGCGGACTACATTGATTCCAGCTTCTCTATTCGTCATGATTGAGTCCTCTTGTAAAGCTCAAGTGACTTCTCCACCCCAATACTACCCGAACGGCTCGAGGACACATAAGTACGGTAAAACGCGCTACTGGTTAGGAGATCGGGGACAGGATCACGCTTTTCGCCGCGGCAGCGGAGGCCGCTTCCAATGGCGAAGAGCAAACGCAAACGAGTTCCGAAAACGGTCCTCAAATTACCCGATCTAGAACAATCGAAATCTGCGGTCTTGAACAGCCTCACGTCGTCGAGCTCAAAGCGCTCTTATGATCATGCCATTCGTGAATTCATCGACTGGCACTGTTCGGAGCCCAGGCTAGCCTTTAACAGGACCGTGGTCACACGCTACCGAATCGCACTCGAACAGCACTCGTACGCTCCGTCGACGATTAACCTGAGATTGGCGGCGATACGCCGGCTGGCGTATGAAGCGTCCGATTGCGGACTGCTCAGCCCGGATCTTGCGGCAGGCATTCGGCGTGTGAAGGCGTCCGTCGGCTGGGAGTGCGTGTCGGGAATTGGCTGACGGCCGAGGAGGGCAAGAAGCTACTCGGCGCTGAAACAGCTGACACCCTTCGCAGCCGACGAAATCGTGCTTTGCTCTCGATTCTCATCGGCTGCGGCCTCCGGAGAGCTGAGGTTACAAACTTAAGGTTAGAGGATCTCCAGCTTCGCGAGGGCCATTGGGTCATCGCTGACCTGAGGGGAAAAGGTGGCCACGTCCGGACGATCCCTTTTCCGCAGTGGGTGAAGGACGCGGTCGACAACTGGACTGTCGGTGCCGGCATCACCGCAGGTCCGTTGCTACGGTCAATCAACAAAGCAGGCAGAATTTGGGGCCACGGCTTTACTCCAAAGGTGATCTGGGCAATCGTGAAAGCAAACGCGAAATGCTGCGGTCTGCCATCGGTGGCACCGCACGATTTGAGAAGGACCTGTGCGCGACTGTGCCACCAAGCAGGAGGTGAACTAGATCAGATTCAGTTCCTCCTGGGCCACGTTTCAATTCAGACGACGGAGCGATACTTGGGCTGCAGGCAGCGTTTCCGCGATGCGGTTAACGATCACATCGGCCTGGAGCCAGATGCGCCCTCGTGAGAAGCGGGCGTAGAAATTGGTGTTCGCTAGCCGACTTCTCGTTACCTAAAGTTGATCGCGACATGGACTTCGTCTGGACTCTGAAGCATTTGGACACGACGAGCTGGCAGAGGAGTTCGTCGGTTCAAATCAAGGCTAACCATCAATTGTTCTTTCCTGTGAACGAGTCCCTGGTGAGTCGCTGAATCATTAGCTCCCATTCGAATCGCACCGATCCAGTCAAAAGGCGGGTCCTTCGGTCGCTCAGGTCATAAGCGTTTGGTTTCGCGAAGGACCCTTGCTCTTAGTGCTTCTCGCTTTCTTGGCTGGCGCAATGTTAGCGTGCACTACAGCGTTTGGTCATGCAATCGCCCGCGAAAACGTTGCAGTTAGAATCGGAAGACAATGCCCGCCGATGGTTGAGCGGTGTGCGTGGTTGAACCCGAATGCAGTGCCGCCATCCCAAAGTCGGGTCTGTCGTAGACGAATCCTCTGTATTCGGCGCGAAGGGCGAAGTGTCGGGTCACGTCGTAATCGACGCCACCACCATACAGAAAGGCGGCTTTCGCTTGACGCGATGCCCCAGCTACAAACCCGCCGGTGTTGCCAGTCGGGTCGAACACTAGCGCACCTGCACCCGCTAAGAGGTAGGGGTTCAATCTGAAGGCCCGGCGCGGGACAGTTACTACGAGGGCGCC
>Ga0206868_10039_pt1 | contig 37970 bp, 30 predicted proteins | sample Alteio_BWOrgCont_38_FD_152901 | JGI IMG/M metagenome (GOLD analysis project Ga0206868, IMG submission 152901) | Enriched cells from forest soil in Barre Woods Harvard Forest LTER site, Petersham, Massachusetts, United States -... | ecosystem: Environmental > Terrestrial > Soil > Temperate forest >... | reverse complement strand
GGGATGCTCCTGCAGGAAATACCCCATCTGGCGGCCGATGCCACCCCCGTGGTCGAGTCCACCCGGACAGACGATGGCGATCGCGCCGGTCGAGGCGGCGTTAGCACGGTCAGTTCCTTGCTGAGACAAAATCCGACATTCCTCGCAGGCATCTCGTTTGGATCTAGACGAATTCCGACGGAAGAGTCTTGTAGGGGATTCCCGCAGGCTCCCCAACATGCGCGGGTTGGGAGAAGCGGCGCAGGGAGCAACGTTTCATGCACGAGGCCTCGGAGGCGTTCTGCGCGACAAGACGCTGCCCTCTCGGATCCCGCCACTGAACCCAAGGTTGTGGCGCGAGTTGTCGAGTTGACGCAAGCCGATCCCCCGGGCGAGGCGATGCACTGAAGGCAGCGGGCAGGGGCGGCTTGGCCCAGCCTGTCCTCAGTCCAGCGCGTCTGGCGGTCGCAGGGGGCTTACTCGGACACTTCGCGCTCGCCCCCCACATCACTGCCCGAGATCGCCGCCCGGCTCATCCCGCTCGCTGAAGACGACGCGCTCCTCGACGCCGACCTGGGAAAAGCTCGATACCCAGGAGCCGGCAATCAGGTGCCCTTGAAACATCAATTTTCCGGCGGCTGGCTGGAGAGCTCAGAACCTGCTCTCCAGCGCGTTCGGGCGCGGACTGCACCGATCTCGTCGCCGGTGGCTGCTACTTTCCGGCAAGTTCGCCTCTGTGGTGCCGGGACTGTGGGGAAGCGTTATCAGTAAGCGCCGATGTTGGGTGCTGGGACGCGCGCTCCCCCAAGTGCTGAGACGGTCGAGGTGGCCGAGCTTTTGCCCCAGAGCGGGCTGCCGCTCCCCGGCATCAAATTCGGCGGACTGCCCGTTGGCTTCGCGAAGATGGGATCGAGCGCGTATCTATTGATCGTCGCCGCGATCACATCTCCATTATAGGCGCAAACGACGGACGTCGATGAGGTACAGATCCGGGGGGTCGCGACATTCGTGTTGAAGACGTTGTTTGTCCAAAGAACATTTGGCTCCGTTCCCGGCCGTCCGGCCGTACCGCTGATCGCACCGATGTCGGAATTAAAGGGCGCCAGCGAACCTACGACCACACCAACCCCCACGTTATTCGCGTACGTGTTGTCATGGCCGCACAGGTTGGAGAATTCGCTTCTCGCCGTTGCCGGATTCAGCTTATCCAAAAAGTTATTGTAGGAGGTATTATTATATACGGCAACATAGCTGCTGAAGAACACCGACACGCCTTGCCCACCATTACCATAGGTGATATTGCCGTAGAGAAGAGTTCCGGTCTTGTTCTGATTTAGACAGGTCGACTGCGTCTGGCCAAGAGTATCGACGATGATACCCTCGCCATCAGTATGGCCACCCGTGACCAAAGGGCCAATCACGTTGTTATGGCTGACGTTATTTGTCACAAGGTTTTGAATGTTGACCCCATTTTGCTTGCCGAACGTGTTTTCCAACCCCCCGGAATAAGTCTGGCCCGACGTGCAGCAGAGTGTAATGCCGCTGGTCTGATTGACCTGCCGGGATACGGTATTGAAGACCTCATTGCCCTGAATGTACCACGCGGCGCCCCATGCCATCTGGATGCCGGCACCCCCGACATCATGGACGCGACAACGATAGACGGCGAGGTGGTGGCAGAAGCCTGCCCCGGATGGGCAGATGCCAGTGTTCGAATTAGGTGTCTGAAACCCTCCCTCGATCCCGGCTTCCTGGCCGGTTATGTCTGTTGTCGTGATATCGAAGCCATCGATGATCTGGTAGCTCGCCTGGAAAGAGACGATTCCGGAGACATACTGCCCGCCCGGACCATTGATCAGGCAGGCCGGCTTGGTGCCGTCTACGCCGCCGGTCAATGCGTAGGCATAGACTGTAGGCACCGTCGTACACCTCAGGACGGTGTATCCCGTCGGGGTATTGGCGTTTCCTCCAGCATAGAGGAAGACGTTCTCTTTATAGATCCCCGGCGCGACGTTGATGCAAGTGCCAGGTTGTTTGGTCTGGCTGAGCGCATCCTCCGCGTGCGAGATCGTCTTCCATGCAGCGGCCTCCGTCTTGCCACTGTTCGAGTCGCTTCCCGTCGCCATGCTGACGTAATAATTTACCTTGCAATCATAGTTGACGGCCAGCGCATATTCTAGGTTATTCAACGCCTTCGCCTGCGACGAACCGATCATCGTCGCTGCCATAGCTACAAATATTAATAAGATATGTTTCATTGTATAACACTCCTTAAAGTAGAGATTTAATTTTATGACGGGCGTCGCGATCCGTCAATTTTGGCTGCCCGGCAACCACCTCAGCCTGCGCCGGCCGAGCAACAACCATCGAAGAGGGGAAAGGATGCTTGCCTTGTGATTGAGCGGCGAAAATTCCACCCGCCTCGGATATATTGAGCGATCCGTCGTCGCTGCGCTCGCGGCCGTCGAGCAACAAGCCCTGTGAATTCGAGGCGTTCGACGCGCGACCACGCCTTCCTGTGCCGCAGCAGAGCGTATCCAGTCAGCGCCCAGACGAGCCGAAGGGCCCAGGTTGCCGGCACCCGCTGCTGCCCGGGTCCGAATTCGACTCGCCCAGCACGACCGTTTGCGGAGCCGAGCCGCTACAGTGTTTTTAGGCACGATCGTAGATCTGAAACCCAAGCTGATCCTATGGCGCCAGGGTTTAGCGTCCCTGTTAGTAAACACTACAATATGTGGATCATGGCACCGCTAAACAGAATAATCAACATTGTTTAATTAAGAATTGACGCAAATTCGACGAAAGATAGGGTTTGCCACGGACTGCGACCTGTGTGGGATGACCTCTTTGTTGCACTAACACAACGAGGGAATCACATCCGACGTCTGTCGGGCGGATCCGGGCGCAGAGGACAGACAGTCACCGCCTCCGTCAATCCCGAGGATCGTGAGCGGCCACGTGCTGCTTGCCGACCGGCCTGAAACTCGCACGGGCGACCGTCACCTCACAACAAATCGGAAGGAGGATGTGAACCTAAGGAACGCTGGCGTGTTCACCTGAGCCTGATTCATATGGAGGCCATACATGTCGGGTGTTTATACGTCACAATCTGACAGATTTCTCCAAACTTATGCCTCCGCAGCGCGTACGCATGCCCAAATCTTAGCCAGAGGGGCGGGCGCGGAGGACGGGCAGGCTGCCGGATACGGCTTGCTGCCCCAGGATCGGACGGCGATCTGGTCGGAATGCCCGACGATAGACGATCGGGCGCGGTCACCGCGACATCGTGCCGCGCATATCTGGTCTTACCTGCAAAGCGCTCTCTGCGGCGCGGATGTGGCCGTGCTTCTGGTCTTGCCGATACTCTCCTACCGCGCCTATCGAGGCGAGTGGCTGCAGCGCGACGGCGCCATCTTCATAGAGGGGAGCTGCTTGCTGACCCTATTGGGGCTCAGCCTTGCCGGCGCGTATCGCCGGCCGGCACTCCAGCGTCCGATCATCGCGCTGAACTCTCTGGCGATGGGCGGTATCGGGGCAGTGGCGGCGGGACTGGACTTCGCGTTTATGAGCCGGTGGTTTGGGGATATTTCCCGCATGTGGATCGTCGTCACCGCGCTCGTCGTCGCGATCTGCCTGACCCTGACCCATCTCGGGATGACTGTCGTCGCAGACAGGCTGATGCGCAGCGGCCGGCTCCGCGAGCGGGTGGCTCTCGTCGGGTCGGGGCCAATGAGCAGGGATATCTTGAAAAAATTCGGAGCGGCCAGCGTTCCCGAGGTGACAGTCGTCGGCATCTTCGACGATCGTAAGCGGCGCTCGCCGCACTGTCCCGGAGGACAGGAAGTTTGCGGCGATACGGACAGCCTGTTGGATTACGTTCGGCGGTTTGGAATCGACCGCGTCATTCTGGCGCTGCCCTGGTCAGCGAACGACCGTATCCTGCGGCTGATTACGAAGCTGCGCCAGGCGCCGGTGCGCATTGATGTCGTGCCCAATACCTTCGTCTGGGAGCTGACATCGGGGCTCAGCCACATTCATAGCGTACCGGTCGTCACCGTGGCCAATCACCGGGTCGACCACCAGCTCGACTGGTCGAAGCGGCTGGAAGACGTGGTTCTTGCCGGCCTCATGCTTGTCTGCTTTGCGCCGATCCTGCTGGGGATCGCGATCGCCATCCGCCTCGAGAGCCCGGGCCCTATCCTCTACCGGCAGAAGCGGCTCGGCTTCAACAACGAGATATTCGAAATTCTGAAGTTTCGCAGCATGTATCACGGTAGCCTTCCCGATGTTGGGACGCGCCAGGCGACCAAGAATGATCCGCGGGTCACGCGCGTCGGCCGCTTTATCCGCCGGACCAGCCTCGATGAGCTGCCACAGCTTCTGAACGTCCTGCACGGGACGATGTCGATCGCCGGGCCGCGGCCGCATGCCCTCCCGACCAACGACCAGTTCGGCCACATAGTCGACGAGTACTTCGCGCGCCATAATGTAAAACCGGGAATTACCGGCTGGGCCCAGATCAATGGGCATCGTGGCGAAACGGATACAGTCGACAAGATGCAGAGACGCGTGCAATGCGACGTCTATTACATCGAGAACTGGTCGCTGATGTTGGATATCAAAATCGTTATCCTGACCGCGCTACGAGTCTGGTTTCAGAAGACAGCCTACTAGTGCCATAGTCGTATTTCAATGGCGTTTCGGTCGTGGGCACAAGCGGCGCGGAGCTGGTGCTGGCAGCGCCGCACCGACCAAGCCTGGATGAAAGGGGTTGTGGCGGGCGATTTGAGCAGGAGGCGGGCGAGCAGGTATCGTATCTCGGGGATGGAAGGCAGGTGCCGCCTTGGCGGTAGCGCGAGACGTCCTTGGAGCGGTGCCGCCCGGTACGGACGAACCGCAGCTGCTCGACGAGCGCGCCCAGCGCCCCGGTATCCTCGTGAGGGACGGCAAGGCTCATGAGCAAGGGGTCCCATAGGCAGGCCGGCCCGGGCAATTTATTGTGCCCGTTCCAGACCCGGGTTCAATCAAAGCGGCCTTGAGTTCGTTGGCTCTGGACAGTCCTTTTGACTCTGGATGGTAATTCAATTCGCTTGGATAGGTTCCCTTCCATTCCCGATATACGTTTCGTAAGAGAATGCATCCGGCTTGAGGGCCCGGCTATCCCGAAAAGATCATTCGGGCAACCATGTCTGAGGGGCGTTCGCTCGCGAAGTCGCGCGAAATTCGGTTTGTCTGATGAAACTTTACAACGCACCAGGGCTCGCCTATTCTTGTCAAACGGGATTGTCAGAGCCATCCTGCCCCGGAGAACTCAATGTACCATCATGTTGGAGAGCAGCTACAGGTTAGTCCGTCGGAGTTGTACGACCCATCTGGCGGTCGCTGCCCGGGATCGATCTGGTGGGTATTCTGATGCATCCCTTTCCGCTGAACAATATTCGATATTTCTATAATCCCCATGCGGCCGACGGTTGGCCGGATCTGTATGATGTGAGCATTAGGCGCCAGATTCTATTATGGATAGAACAGAATAGAACTGATATTTGTTATATTATTACCAATCAATCGGCGAAAATTATTTCATTGGAAGAAGCTGTAGATTTTAATTTTACGCCCAGTGGACAAGAATTACTTGATCTACTATCAAACAGTATCAGTATTAATTTCAATGACCAGCGCGACCATGCGGCGTTTTCGCTCGAATGGGCGCGCGATACCTGGATCCGTCGCAAAGTATTTAACACAAAGTACACATCAGAGCTATTTTCGATCGCAAATTGCCTTTGGCGCGTAAAGGCAGAGCTGATCAGCATGTGGCCGGATTTCATGAACTCGATGACACGAAATATACAAGGTCGCTTCGATTATTGTACGTTTGAGGAAGACCGTCGATGCGTGATCGGATTTGAATTTGAGCATGAAGAAGATGCCGCGGTCTTTGACCTGCTGCGCCAGTCACGCTGAACGACTGGCTGGACGCGCGCCGGCGGCACTCCCCCGTCAGTGTCACGGTTTTACATTGGTCGAGGTTCTTGCTGCCTTGGCGGTATTTGGCCTGCTAAGCGTGATGCTATTGTCGGCGATCACTTTTGGGGCGACTGCGTGGAAGCGAGAAACCAGCTTGGAACGTGGGACGGATGATATTGCGACGGTCAATTCGGCGTTGCGTAGGCTTCTCTCGAATGCTTATCCGCTTTATCGGCGAATTGACGATAAGCACGGGGTGGTCGTCTTCGACGGGACCGGTGACCGTCTTGAGTTCCTGGCGCCGACGCCGGAAGCATTGGGCGCCGCCGGCCTGACTCGCTTCCGCCTTGAACTTTCTCCGGGCAGTGGCGGCGAGCGCCTTGTCGTACGGGCGCAGCCCGAGCTCACGCAGCATCCAGACGATTGGATGACCAGCACGCTGATCGATCATGTTCGCCGGCTGCGCATCCAGTACTATGGCGGAGCGGCAGACGGCGCCGTCTGGCTGTCCTCCTGGGCCAGCCAGCCGCAGCTTCCGCGGCTCGTGCGCGTGGATCTGGAGCTGGATACGCGCGGTCGCACGGCCGATTTGGAGACGACAATTGCCCTCGCCATCTCGGAGGACGCACAATGTGTCTATGCTGCTGACGCTGCGCACCGCTGCCGAGACAGATGATGACCGCCCCACGTGACCTTCTGCAACTAGATGCGCCTACGGCGCTGAAGGCCGCCTGGCAGTGGTGGGTTGCCGAGCTTCGTGACGCAATGCCGAATTGGCTGCATCGGGCGCTGCGACCATCCGAAGATCGCCACATTCTGTCGCTCGATCAGCGGGGCGCTCTCGTCGTTCCGGGAAATTCGATCGAGTCCCGACCGGCAGCGGCGAGATCGCCTGCACGCGGCTTCCGAGGCGCGCTCTCGCGGTTGGTCGCGGCAGGGCGTCGCTCAGCTCGCGTCGATGCTGTGCTTCGGCTCGATGACGGGCATCTCTTTGTCACGTCGACGGAGTTTCCGACGGTCCCGGAGGCAGTCCTGGCCCCGATCGTGCGGAACGAGATCGACCGGATCACACCGTTCGGTGCCGATCAGGTGTTCATCGGGCAGCGGGTCGTCGGCCACGATCCGCTCACGAACCGGTCACGGGTTGAAGTGATCATCGCCACGCGAACCGTCGTTCGCCGGGCGATGGAACTGGCGGATGCGGCGGGAGCCCACATCGTCGAGGTCCTCGGCGTGAGCCCGGACGGGTCGATCATTCCACTCGAAAATATCGAACAGGGGTCGAAACGGAAGTCGTGGCAGCGGTTTGCGCGACCCTCGGCGCGGCGCGGCCTGCTGGTCGCTGGGCTTGTGGCCGCTGTCTGGGCCAGCCTCATCGTGCGGTCGTACCGGGCGGCTGACGCTCTTGAGCAAAAGGCAGACGCGCTTCATCGTCAGGCGATGCAGGTCTCGTCGATCGAGACAAAGATCGACGCGTATCAAAAGCAGATAAAGTTTCTTGTAAGTCACCGACAGCAGAACCCCGTGACGCCTGTTTTCGATTCATTAGCCGAGCTCCTTCCGGCGGATACCTTCCTGACGCGCTTGGCCATCGACTCGAACAGTATCACTGTGGAGGGAATGTCGGGATCGAGTTCCGAATTGCCTGTTCTGCTGTCAAAATCGCCGTATCTCGAACAGCCGCGTCTGGTGGGCCCGCTTACCCACGATAAGCAAGCTTCTGGAGAGCACTTCAGCGTCACGGCGGCGCTGCATCCTCCCAAGAAACCATGAGCGAGCAAGAGGGATGATCTCGGTTACCGCTGCCGTCCGCTCGTCCATCCGCATCCAACGATTGGGGGCGCTTGCGCTGCTTGTCCTGGCGCTCGGCGTTGGGGGGGCCGCGATCTGGCAGGTCGTTGATTTGAGTCTCGGTGACACCACGGATCGAGCGGCGGTGGCACGACGGACCATCGACGATTACCAGCGGGCGATAGGCCGGCGGGCTGTCGTCGACAAGACCTTTCAGGACCTTCAGGAACAGCTGGTGGCCTGGTCGGTTTTGGTGGACGGCAGCACCCCGGCGAGTGCAGTCGCCGGAGTCGAAAAACAAGCCAGCAGTATTATCCGTAGCGCGAACGGTGAGATCCAGAGCTGGGAGGCCGGAGAAACTGCAAAGGAAGGCGGCTTTCTTCGGGCATCGGTGCATTTTGAGTTCACTTTGCCGGGTTCGAGTCTGGCGACCCTGCTCTCAACCCTGGAGAGCCACACACCATATCTGTTCGTCGATCGAATCGAAGTCAGCACGAACGCGAACGGTGAGGGGCATACTCCAGAGCTGGGGGGCGGGGCGGCACCATCAGGTACTGCGCAGCTTTCCATTCGCCTCGACCTGCATGGTTACGCGGGGGGGCAGTGATGCCGCAGCGGGTGGCGCTGTATCTTTCATCGGTATTATTGGCGCTGCTCTTGGCGGAATGGCTGGTGCCATTCGATTGGGATGAGGCGGCGGATACCGGACTGATGTCCTCACCCCGCTCCCGATCGCTTCAAGGGCCGGCGCCGACCCCCGATCTCCCGACGACCCATCTTGTCCACGCGCCGTTGTTTGATCCGTCGCGCTCGGCTCCGGACGACACGGCACCGGCGCCGTCACCGGAAGTCGATGCCGCGCCGCCGGAAGGCGATTTGCCGATCTCCGCGAGGTTGACGCTCGTGGGCGTGGTCGGAACAGGCTCGACCCGCTTCGCGATTATTCGTGACCAGATAGGGGCCCAGCTCTACTACCCGGTGGTCGGTTCGACGGTCGCTGGTTGGCGGGTTGATCGGATTCTCTCCGACCGAGTCGTGCTGGGGGCGGGGGGGCAATCCGTTGAGGTGCCGTTCCAATTCGGTAAGTCCCCGCATCAGTAATTGCGCGAGCTTGTCCGTTACCAGGAAATCACCACAAGGTCAGCTGAGCCGCGGAGACCTCGGGGCCATCCCAGTTTCAGCTCGCGGCGACACTGAGAGCACGGAGGTGGGGCCTAAATCCGCGCAGCCACCAATTCGGCCATTTCCGACAGATACGGATCTTCGGTGAGCATCCTGAAATGATCTGTGTCTACCGAATGGATTTCGATCGATTTTATATAATTTCCCCATCCGCAATCCTTGCTCACGAATGGATTTTGTCGCAGTCGATCCCCCGAAACGATGAGCAACACCTTGCCGGCGAACGGTTTGAGGCGTCCGATATAGTGTTTGGCGGCCATGAGGCTCGCTTCTTCCCGGCGGCGTTCGAGCAAGCTCAATTGGCGATCGGCTCGGTGTGTCCGCGGGTCTGGAGGGACCAGGCCCGAACGCTCCAGGAACCGGCGGGAAACATACGCGGCCACACGTGATGGCGACGCCGTTCGAAGCCGTAGTATCCTGGATAGCCAGAATTTCCACCTAAACAACCATTCCGGATGATATGAATCAAGCATTGCCAGGAAGCAGACCTCTTCCCCCGCTGCCTGCAACTGCTGAGCGCACTCATAGGCCAGGAAGCCTGCGAACGAGTAACCAAGAAGCCGATAGGGCCCGGACGGTTGTCGACGCCGAATGATCTCGATGTAGTCGCGCGCCAGGGCCTCGATCGAAGGGAAGTCCGCGATCGTATCGAACGCAGCCAATTCCCGCGGCGCGAACACGCCGTAGGCGGCGCATTTTCCATCCAGCCGTTCCGCCAACTCGCGGTAGACGTGGATGCCCGACAACATGAAAACGGATGGGCTGGCCGAGGTGGAATTCAGCGGGATCGCCGCGGTAACGGTCGTATCGCCCGTCCGAATGTGGTCGGCGAGCGCTTTTGTCGTTCCGGACGCGAAAAGCACGTCTGGCGGGACGGCCGCTCCGATCAATCCCTCGATCTGTTCCAGCAGCACGACCGCCTGAAGAGAGTCACCTCCAAGGTCGAAGAAGTTATCTTCGATACCTATGCCTGTTACGCCCAGAATATCCCCCATCAGACCAGCGAGCCGGCGCTCGAGCTCGTCGCCCAATTCCGGCTCGCGGTGCAAGCTGCGCTGGCTGTCGTACGACATCTCCTTGAGGCGATTCCGATCGACCTTCCCGTTTGCGGTCAGCGGCAGGGCGTCCATGGCCACGACCTGATGGGGAAGCATGTAGTCAGGCAGTTCCCGCCCCAGAATTTGGCGAAAGGAAGTCTCCGAGATTTCCCCGGGTTCGACGATGAAGGCGATGAGCCGGACGTTCGCGCCAGCACCCGGTTGCACCACGACCACGCATTGAGTCGCGAGCCCCAATGCCACGACGGCCTTCTCCACGGCCGCGAGCTCGACCCGAATGCCCCGCACCTTCACCTGAAAATCGCGACGTCCGAGAATCTCGAGCACGCCATCCGGATGCAGCCGTCCCAGATCGCCCGTCCGATAGAAGTGCCGCCCATCGATCACCGAGAACTTCTCCGCAGCAAGCTCCGGCATATTGAAATAGCCCGCGACGACGCCGGGTCCCGCGAAGCAAATTTCCCCCACCACGCCAAATGGGACCAGGCCGAGGCCAGCGTCGAGGACCAGAAGGCCAACGTTCGGGAATGGCTTTCCCACCATGTTTCGGGCAACGGAAACATCGCGCGGAATGGCGTAAGTCGTCCCCATGCAACTGATTTCGGTGCTTCCGTAAATCACGAAGAGTTCTGCGGCAGGAAAGACGCGCTTCATCTCGTCCATCACCGCCGGGGGAACCATATCCCCTCCGGAAGAAGCATGACGCATCCGGGGCAGGTTGCGGGGTGACGCGGGGGCGGACCGCAAATAACGGAAGAGAGTCCCGAGCAGGCTGGGACCGGCGTGAAGAACCGTAACCTCCTCCAACGCCCTGCAAAAGCGCTCTGGTGTGAGAATCACGTCGCGTTCAAGAATGAGAAGGCTGCCGCCGCAGCACAGCGGAGAAATTAGTTCGAACATGCTGATGCTGAACGTGTACCGCGCGACCGACACAAACGAGTCGTCGGCGCTAAATCCATAGAAGTGAGCGGCCGAGTAAATGTATTGGGCCAGGTTGCCGTGCGTCGCGATGACCCCTTTGGGCTTGCCGGTAGTCCCAGACGTGTAAAAGAGATAGGCGGGGTCGTTGAGGCTCGGTTCGTTCACCGGGGCAATCGAAGAGGCGTAGCGCTCCAGCGACGCGGAATCGCGATCGACAAAGAACTGCGGGAAGCCTTCGGTCAGCGCGGCCAAGCGAGAAGAGGTCAGGACGAGGAGGGGGATAGCCTCATCGAGCATGCGTCTGACGACGGCTTCCGGATGGGTCGGATCAAGCGGCAAATAGAGGCCGCGAGCCTTCCAAATGGCTAGAATGGCGATGACGATCTCAAAGGAAGGTTCAAGGCAGACCGCGACCGGCGTTCCCGGAGCGACGCCGCAGGCAGCCAGATGATGAGAAAGCCGGTTGCTGCGCTCATCGAGCTCTTCGTATGTGAGGTCGCTGTCTCGAAATCTGACGGCGCGCGCCTCCGGAGCGAGTTTTGCCAGCGCCTGGAACACTCGATGGACCGGGTGGTCGGAATACGCGGCGGTCGGGCTTTGTAGACTCTGCGTAATCGTCAGAACCTGTGCCGGGCTCAGCAAAGGAAGCCGACCTATCACGGTCGTCCTGCCACATGCGCTCGCTTGGAGCAGCACACAGGCGCTCTCAGCCAACCTCTCAATAGTAGATGCGGCGAATACTCCACTATTATAGGCCAGCATCAAGCTCGTTACATCCTGATCCGGAAATAATATGATGTTCAGATCATATATAGATTGAACGTGGTCTCCGAGGAGATCAGCTACCGAGCTGGACGCCGCCACATTAAGTAAAATCGTTGCCGCGACGTTCGATGGGTTCACGATGGAAACCACGTCGGATTTGGCAGTTACCGCAAGCCCTGGTCGTAACCGATCTGCTATTTGCTCGATTGTATCGTCCCCGTTAATCTCGACATCAAATGAACCGCTCGATGTCGCCCCTTCCGCCACAGAAAACACGTCTATTGGGATTGTTGCCTGATCGGTATGGCGCCACAACCAAGCAGCCACCGAGGAAACCACATCCTCTAAATTGCTATAAATACACTCTTGCTTCAAATCAGCGATACGGAAAGGTCCCGCCAGTGTAGCAACAAAATGCGACGACGTAGAGCGAGGAAAGTCAGCAGGTATTACCAAAATTCTGCGTTCTTCCGGCGCAGACAAGCGGCTCGTACCATGTGGAATTGTGTTCATCGCTGGGAAGTGCTCCGAACCTCGGCGCAGTTACGGCCGGCCAGACCAGGATTGCTCGACGCCGAGATCCCGTCGTCGCGCCCGCCAAGGTGTATTCCAATCAATGTACTACAGACTGCCGCTCACGAAAGGATACAAAAGTTCAGAACTTGAGCCGGATGGAGATCCCGGCTTGATTCCGGTCATAACCGAATGCTGAGAAGCTTGATGAGCGTGTGGTGAATCGGTACTGCATGCTCGCAACCCAGTCAGTATTGAAAACATATCGCAGCCCCAGGCCCGCTGCGATAAGATCGTCGGTGCGTCCTACATCAACATAGTCATTGGTACTGTAGGAGGTGATCGCACTCATAGTCACCGGTCTCAATATCTCATAGTCGACCTGTCCTTGAACTGTCTTGATATTTGCGACTGCCGGCGCTCCGCCGGTCGTGTTCAGGATCGTGTCCGTGAAATCCTGGGTGCCGCTCACGGAAACTGTCAGGAGTTCCGTAGGATACCAGGCCAGCTTGAGACCATAGGTCACTCCGCCGATTCCACCGATTCCGGGTGCATCATAGGTGTGCTGTCGGTAACCGATATCCACTGTGCCTTGCAGCAATCTCCGTAACTCGAAATCCAACCCGGTTGCGACAGTGTACGTATTCGCATTTAAAATGCCTTCGGCATCGGCCTCATGACGATATTCTCCGCTTACGAAGCTCCGTACTACCGGCGAAAGATCATAACTCACCCGCGGATCAATACCAAAAACGTTGGAGTTCATTTGAGAAAGTAGTAATAATGTTTTATTAATTGTCAGATTATCGAATTGGTTTCGCGAGTAATTGGCTGCCAATGCGAGCTCCCACGATCCTACGCTGTGATTGACGGAAAATTCCTGTTCGAATGACTGCGTTTCAGGAAGGTGGCTAATGGTGGCATTAGCCACCGGCAACACCAAATTGGCAGGATCACTATGGGAATAGACAAAATTCGTGCGGGTTTCAATACGCAGTCTTTCGGAGGGATCGAACGTTACATCGAACGATTCGCCACCATCTATATTATTCAGAGAGTTGTGCCTCACAAACTGCGAAACGTCGCCATAAGCATTGAAATTGTAGGAAATCCACCCGGCGCCATTATCCAGGTTAATTTCGGGCCGGATATGAAATACCATATCGGTGGCGGCATTGTTTTCGGTGGCAAAAACGTTATCGTCGAAGATGGTTGAAGCGACAGTCGAAGCGACGATGTGTTGGCCGCCAAGCCAGAAGCCACTAAGATTGGGATCCGGCTCATCGCGCTGCAGCACGCCGACCGGTCCTGTCTCGTCCCGGAGTGCCGCAGGCGGCGGCGATGGAATGAAGACGGAATATGGATCGGGCGCCACGGAGAATACCTGTGCGGCTGCGGGGCCGGCCAGAAGCGTGGCCACGACTCCCAAACCCGTGATACCGGAAATCCGTGACGATGCGCGCCTCATGGAGTCTCGACGGACCTCCCGAACCTCAACTCGGCTCGGCCGTAGCGGCAGTGAAATCGCTCAGTCACCGGTCATCGCCCCATTTCTCATGATTCAAACCCCTCCGCAAATCGGCGCGATACCATCTGGGACTCAGTCCAGAGCCTCCGCTGCGCTCACCCCCTGGCACGACAGAACGTCACCGTTTGGCGTTAGTACCCCCGCAAATAGTACCCTTTGGCGATCCCCTAATGTTATATGGATGGACTGTAGGTGATATCGGCTGTCTTGTGAATGCCCCAGCGATCCCAGAGCGCGCTGAGGCGCCGATGGCCCCTGATCTTGACCGCTCCTGAGGAGACCGCTTCCCACACTCGATACGAACGCGCGTTCCGCCCGGCATGTCATGGCACGCCCGGACCCTGCAAACGGGCTGTCCGCCGCCGGGCCGTGGCGAGGGAGTGTCAGGCTTGTCGCGACCGCGTATCCTCCTCTCGAAACCTCACGCCATTCGGTGGATTGTGGCTTGTGACATGAATCCTCTCGTATCTGCGGTCATTCCGACATTGCGGCGCCCCGAGCTCGTCGTGCGGGCGATCCGCAGCGTTCTCAGCCAGACATTCGCGGAACTCGAATTGATCGTCGTTATCGATGGTCCCGATCCTGCGACCGCAGCCGCTGTGACCCAGATCGATGACGCTCGCTTGCGGGTCATTCAGAATGAGACCTCCGTTGGACCGGGGAACGCGCGGAATCAGGGCGCGGCAGCTGCGCGTGCGCAATGGGTTGCGTTTCTCGATGACGACGATGAGTGGCTGCCGGAAAGACTTTCTCGGCAATGGGAGGCGGCAGGTTCGTCGACCGATGCCGTCATCGTGACCTGTCTCAGCCACATCGTTACCCCGAGCGCTCGTTATATCTGGCCGCGGCGGCCCTACGACAATGTGACATCGCTCGGCGACTACCTGTTTGATCGACGCACACTCTTCATGGGAGATAGCTATCTGCAGACTTCGTCGATATTGATGCCGCGATCCTTGTTCGACAGATTTAAGTTTCCACCGCAGTCGATCCATGAAGACTGGGATCTGTGGCTGCGCGCCACGAAGCTGGGCAAGGCGCGGGTCATAACGGTGCCCGACGCGCTGGTGGTCGTGCATACTGAAGAGGAGCGCTCCAGTCTTGGGCGGAACATTCCTTGGCAGATCTCGCTGAATTGGGCCGACGCCAATCGAGATCTTATTGGGCCACGCGCCTATGCCGGATTCTGCCTGACCAATTTGGCGCCACATTTGGCACGTTCGGGAAACTACCGTTCCTTCTTCATGCTCCTGTGGCGGGCAATCCGCCACGGACGACCCACGCCGACTCATCTGCTGATCTATGTCGTTTTTGGACTTGTACCTGACGGTTGGCGACGTCGGATTCGGGGCCGATGGTATCGGGCGTCGACAACTCCCTCGCCGTGACCCCCGGGATCACGGGCGACGATATCGTCAGCACCGGCGCAGTTTCTCTGCTCGTCGCTGGCGAATCTTCGCCAAACCAAAGCGCCCAGCCTGCTCTTGAACCCAGGCGCCCGCCTTGAAAATGTAGGGCCGCAATGACTGGGCCGGATGCTCGACACAGTGCCAAGAAAAAAAAGCCAGGCCGAAGCCTATCGGGATCGCAACAATAAGGTTGATCCACCAGATCCGCCCGAATGGAACGGCAACGATGATCGCCTGCTGAATTGGGAAGCTGTAGAGATAAAGTGGGTACGAGTAGTCGCCAGAACGGATCAGCCACCCACGTGGCGGTCGCAGCAGTCCCAACCACACGGTGACGTAGGCAACCGGGACGGCTGCAAATGTCGTGAGCGCACTGGTTTGTTGAAGCAGCAGAATGGCGGACAGGAGCGCGATCGACATCAGACGGGCGCTCCACTCGATCCGATCGGCGTAGAGGTAAAACACGACTCCCCATAGGAAACTGGGCAAAAGTAGATGCCAAACGTCGATGACAGAGACCGGGTTCCAAAAAACATAAATTGCCGTCGCGATCGTTGCAGCCAGCGTAAAAAACCCAAAGATTAGTGGCCAACGGTGCAATTTAAAGAGTCCCATCACCGTCAGTGTCGCATAACATTTGAGTTCGAACGGGATCGTCCAAAGCTGTGTGTTCACGACGTTGGATGGGTTATTTTCGAACACGCCGGGCAAGTAATAGTGTATCATTCCGGTTATATTGAGAAAATAACTCCACAAACTCCGATCCAGAAAATATTGTTTCAGTGGCATGGCGGTAAAAATGACACCCAGGAATAGGGCGCAGAATAGCGTATCGACAGCAAGTGCTGGGACAATCCTAAGAATCCGCAGAAGAACGAAAACGATCAAGGTGCGGCTTCGTATAAGACTACTCGCGACGAGAAAGCCGGACAGCGCGAAGAACATAGGAACCAAGGAGGCGACAGCTGGTCGAAATATATTGGTGAATAGCTGATTTTGCGCCTGATCACCCAAGCATGCGATGACCGAGTGATCCACCATAATGGCAAATGACAACAGCAGCCTCAGATAATCAAAACCGGATGGGCGGTTGTCCGGCGCCAGGCGTGCCGCGAACGTGTGCGGCGGCTGATGAGCTTCATTTTTCTTATAAGAAAAAAAGGAAATTTCCTTCGCCACTAATCAATATCCTCAGTGGTCTCGACCGCCGTCCCGATACGACTCTCACCAAAACCATCAATCGAACCGTTAGTCCGGAAAGGCCAAGACACCCCACGGTCCAATCGGTTGCGGATGGACTCGAAAGCTGCAAAGAGATAGGCGTTTACGATACCCGGAGCGATCTCAACGCCATCCACGAACTTAACCTCTCGTGGCCGCCAACGCGTCTTCGACCGGTCATTCCCCGTAGAAAGATTGACGAGTGTGTACCCTTGTTCAATTGCTGATTTGATGGTCTCGGCCAAAAGGGTGGTCATGATGCTATAGCGATCCCACGCGATCGCATTACCCGAGTGGTAGAGATAGAGTTCCTTGCCCAACTTAAATCCGATCCGCGTTGCAACCACGACATCCTGGATTTTGATCTCGAATATCCGGAGCTGGTCGCGGTCGGCCATAAACCGGCAAAATTCATCGAGAAATTTCCTCGCGCGCGAACTCGCAAACACGTCCGACGACCGCACTGCTGTGCGCTCCGTATGTAGAGAGTAGAAGGCAGCCAGCGCATCAGCCACGGATGACGGATCAGATACAATATGAAATCGAAACGCGTGGCCATTACGCTCAAGCAAGCGATAACATGACCGTAATTTCTTGCGGACGCGACTCGTGCACGCCTTGTCGAACTCTTCCCAGGTCGATGGGAGATCCAGAATATAGTCTGGTACCTCGCGGAGCCAGGTAAAATCGCCGCCCGTCCGGCTGCGGATAGGAGGGGGTGGTACATCGGCCCGGATTCCTTGCCATCGAAACCAGTTCCAGCCCAACGCGTTCGATCCGAAATAGCGAGAAAGAGATTGAAGAACTTCCATTTGACATTCCGGCCTGCAGGCAACACCGCGAAGTTCTGTCATATTGGGGTCGGCGCCAAAGAACTGGATCTCGCGAAGTCGGAATGGTCCTACACCCGGATGATGCGTACGCATGAGCGGGGCGACTCCCACTAGCCGCCCCTCTTCATCCCGTACGGTACAGACGAGAAACTCGTCTCGCACGACGACCGAGTGCCTCCGGTAGTATCGCCACCAGAGTTCATGCCACAATGGCCCCGTGAATGGCATTCGGGGAACGAGACATTCGTCGAGCGCCTCCCATTCCGCCCGCAAGGTCAGCAGCGCCTCGGGCCCAGGAAGCACTGTGACCTTTAGCATCACATAACTCGGAAGAGAGTTTTATTGATCATCTTAGATATGAAATAATCAATGTCGCCGTAATCGCGTCGAAATTTGCGATGTATCCTCCGATAACACTCTTGTACCTCATTCTGGTCGAGCATGCTGGTATGCATGATCGACTGGTTCCATATCCGGTAATATAGCGCCATCCGATCGTTGAAGTATCCACCGAACCTTCTGATCGCTCTGGCATAGAAGTCGATATCTTCGGCGATCCGCAAACTCGGGTCAAAGCCGCCAATAGCCTCTATGCAGGGCCGGCGTATCATCGCCGCGCCACCAACCAGCATAGTCCTATCGAAGGCCAGGCGTCTTGAAAGGGCAAATTTACGACCGAACCATTGGGCACGCGCGGCACGACGGGCTGCCCCAACAAAGAACAAACGCTCTCGCTCGACTCTTTCCTCGTCGACCCCGAAGGGCTCAACTCGGCCAAATATGACCCCTACCTTTGGCTTTGTCTCGAATTCGGACAATATCCGCTCATAATGGGTCGGCGGCACCCTATCATCGTCGTCGAGAAAATGCACCAGGCGTCCCGTGGCCATCGCTGCCCCAAGATTGCGTACGCGGGCTGCATAGCCACCGCTCGGTTCAGGGTTAACGACGTAGAGAATCCGGCCCGCGCCGCATTGCGCAACGACCTCTCGCGCTGACTGTTCTGGCGAATCGTCCACGACGATGATCTCGAGGTTGCCCCACGACTGCGAGCACACGCTCTCCAGGGCCTCCGCGAGTTCGCGCGGACGCCGAAACGTCGGAATGATGACCGATATGTCGGCCGTCACGGGCACGCTCCGGAAAGCCTGGGTAGGGGGCCAGTTTGACGGGATCCGTCCATCCCGAATTCGGTGCTTCTCAACGTCGGCTTCAAACCGCCGGATTTCGTCGGGGCCGGGTCAAGCATCTACGAGACGACGAAGGCCGATTCCGACCTTCTTTGGCAAAGAATGAGTTACAGGGCCGCGACGAAGCGTATCGTGCCAGCCATCCGCTGGCTTGATAATCATGTCCTGATATTTCATCATCCCGGACATGAGGCCAAATCTTAAGTCAGTCGCGCGGGTTACGATATGAAATCTCCAGATTGGATGAGCCGATTTAGCGGCTACTTCACTGTGGTTCGCGGCACTTGTCTGAACACCTCGACCAATCAAAATATACGGTCGGGTACCCGAATGATATCGCCAGGATATATTGGTACGGGGACTGCCGACGGATCTGCTAAATTTACTTCAATTTCGCCCGCGACTCCGCCGCGACGAATGAAGGCATGGTTTTCCGAGGCACGATAGGTAAATCCACTTGCTGTCGCAATGGCGCTCAGTATATTCGTGCCTGGTAGGTAAGCATATTTTCCGGGACTCTTGACTTCTCCATATATATAATACGGCCGCATTTCGATCACACCGATTGTCACTTGCGGATTTTCGACAATCCCACCGCGACGCAGGCGATCTTCGATCGCCGTGCCGAGTTCCGATGCGGTCTGGCCTTGGGCTTGGACAGCGCCGACGAGTGGCAAATCAATGGACCCGTCCGGACCGACCGAGAAGGTGCCTCCGATCCGCTCCACCCCGAAAACGTTGACACTGATTCGGTCACCGATGCCGAGATGAACCTCCGCAGCATCAGCGGAACTCGGCAAATCGGGGCTACCACCGGCTGACACTTGCCCGCTGCACGCTGCCAGCGTCAGCATGAATACCACGCTCGCTATAACGACCACACCGAAACTGAATTTCTGTGGCACTCTCGCCCCCGTTAGTGCTTCCGATTGATCATGCCACGGCGTGATTGCGCTGCAAAGTCCCAATACCCCGGCGGAAACGCATCGTCCGTGAGGAACCTCCAACCGACTGACAGGCCGGAACTTCCCGGGCGGTTGAAGGTGCCGATTTTACAGGAATTCCGTTTTGCGACGGGGGCGGATCCGGAGTGATGGTATGACAGCGTCGTCGTGAGGGGGGCTCGGCCGGAGAGCGTGGCGTAGCGCCCCCTCTTCAGGGGTGGGCCCGTTTGGGTTCGGTCCAGCGCCTGGATCGGGATTTTTCGTCGAAGGACAGCACCACCGCATGGGCCGGCGGATCGACATGGAGCCCGGGCACGTTGACGAGCCTCTCCGCGAGACGCTTGTCGTCGGACAGTTTGAACCGGCGGATCCGCTGCGGCCGTAGGCCATGTCTGCGCCAGATGCGCTGCAGCGAGGAGACGCTGACACCGATTGCCTTGGCCATCGCCGGCGCCGGCCAGCGGCGGAATGCGCGAGAGGCGGGTCTTGTCATACAAGGGACCATCCACGCCCTCCCGGATAAACCGCGTCTCCCAGAGCCGGATGCAGCGCTTCGCGACCCCCAACCTTGGCGCATCACCTCGGTCGTCTGGGGACCAGCCGCCGTCAAAAATTGGCCCCGCAAGCGCCAGGCCCGCTCCTGAGCACTGTTCCGGTCCGCCGCAATCGCCTCCGGACGGGTACGTTCCGCGGCATTCGAGTCGACGGTGTTCCGCCCGCGCTGCCTGAGTGCCGCACACCCGAGAGCCGCCGGGGGTCTGGTGTTGCACACCCGAGGCGTGTCTCGCGGCACGGCTGTGGATAGTTTGCGTTCTGCCACCATAAGGGCAAGCAATGTGCTCTTATGGTTCGCCAAATCTCCCCGATCCACTTGCTTTTCAGGCGGTTTCCGGAAATAGCCTTAGATATGAAAATTCGCCCTGGGGTTTATAAATTCTTCCGTGGGGTTACATATACCTGAGACGTTTTAAGCTTGACCCAATTTTGCCATCCCATTATCTGTCCGGCGACTTTTTTGCCCTAAAAAGGTCACGATTGAAGCGCAAGTACTGGTTGAGGAACATGCGAGATGCGCAAGAACGTTATCGCCATCGCGGCCGCAAGCACCTTCACTGTCGCGTCCGGCGCCGACCCGGGCCCCCCGGCTCCCACGGCACCGAGAATTTTGACCAGACCGGGGCCGGGCCGACATGGTGGGCGATGCCGGTTGCTCGCTCGGCCGCTACGCCACGGTCCGGGACAGCGACAACGTCACCTTCTCCGTGCCGATCCCCCGCCGCCGACGGGATGTCAACCCTAGCCCAGGGCGCTCGCTGGCGCCCACGGCTCGTACCTCATTATCGTCGCCCAGGAACTTCGTGTCGAGCGGGTTCGGGACGACGATCGTGCGGTTGCGCTGGGAGATGAACGGTAACTGGCAGCCCCGGTCTTAGTTAAGGTGGAGTGACAGAAATGGCACGCAAGAACATGTGGTATGTCGCACTTGCATTGACTGCCTTTATCGGCATTCTCCCCGAAAGGGCAACTGCAACTACCAATCAGCTGTACCCTCTCGCGATTCCTTATCTATGCACGGCGAATTATTATGTTGATTCCGTGAACGGGAACGACGCCAATTTGGGAACATATTTGACCGGGGCGTGGCGGACGATATCGCATGCCGAGACGACTCTCAGCGGAAAGCCGCGCCCCGGCGCGTGCATCAATGTGGCACCGGGCACGTATCTCGAGAACGTCTCGCTTTACGCTGGCGGCACCGCGAACACGACGACCGGCTACGCGGTCCTGCGCTGCGAAATCTCCGCGGATCCGTATCTTTATGCGACCTCACTGGGACTCAGCGGTTCCGAACCCCGATGCTTCATCAAGGGTCCAGGTGGCGAGTACGCGAAAGGAATCGTTTCGTTTCTTGCGAATTACGAGATTGTCGATGGGTTCGATATCACCTCGTCAGACCTGACAGGCACCGAGGCAGGCATCGAAGGCGGATATGCAACGTCGGGCTCGACCGGCAATTGTCCCGAGGCGTCGGGCGCCTGCCATCATCTGGCAGTGTTTAACAGCCGGGTTCACAGTCTGGGCGGCGCCGGGATCCAGATGGCCTGGGGTGCGGCCTGGTACGTCCAACGCAACGAGGTGTTCAACACGGCCTCGCGCGATGTCAACCAGACGAGCGGAATAACGATCTGCTGTTCCTCAGGCAAGGGCTATTCCGGCGGCCTGGAAAACACGTTCGGCATGCAGGGCGGCTCATACATCCAAAATCTTATTACCAACAATGTCAGCCACAACAATGTTATCGGGTCTTCGGTGACGGGGGGACACACCGATGGAGAAGGCATCATCGTCGATACGCTTGCCGAGACACAGGCGAGCTGCAGCGCGCAAAATGCCCATGGCACACTCATCTACGGCAACGTTACCTACGGAAACGGGGGAGAAGGCGTATCGGTATTTTTTAGCAGCTATGTCGCAGTCTACAATAACACCGCCTACAACGATTTTGTAGACGAGCTTAATTACGCAACGGAAAGGAGCGAGTTCCTGAACGGTTGCGGTCATAATAACACTTTTTCGAACAATGCAGGGCTTGCAGTTGTCGGAGCTGGATGGCGAGAATACAATATCGCAGGAACGTCGGCGGCACAGGGACAAAGCGGCGAAAGCAGCATTCTTTGGGTCAACAATGTGTTGGGGACGATCGGAGCGCCGACCTTGTGCTACGGTGCACCTTTCCGCACTTCGGTGGTTTGTGCATGGAATGGCGATACAATTTCGTCATCAACAAACAAATACTCCGTCAATCCCGGTTGGGTTGGACCGGCTGAGACCCTACCTAACTTTCTGCCGGCGACAGGAAGCCCCCTCATCGGCACGAGTTCCGCGACCAACAGCGTGACGTCGCTTGGCGGACCGACGGTCACGACGCTCGATATCGGGGCGCTGTGAGGGCGGCGAGCTCCCCCTGATCATTTGAAGGAAGACATGCTGCGATCTCTGGTGGCGGCGCGCGCACCCGTCGTTGCGCCACCAGCCGCGCCGCTTTGCATCGGTGCTCCCAAGTCTCGGAACTTGTGATTGCCGAAAGTGTCGAGCATCGTTCGGGCGGTCTTGCTGGCCGGAGCCTCGGCCTTGATGGCCCTCGCGGGTCGACACTCCGGAGCAGCCCAAGGCGGTAGCGCCGCCAACCGACGCGAAGCTCATCCGCAAGGCGATCGAGAAGCCGGCCTTCTTTGCCCGGCGGCACGGGATCGGGCCGCAGCAAAGCTATCTCCGGGTCGCCGCGCGCGCCCATCATGGTCGGCCGCTACACCCACGCCCGCCAGTTCAAGCGGGGCAACCTCGAGCTCAGGTTCCGGCGCACCCGGCTCGGCCGGCTGATCCGCAAGATCGCCGGCGATCCGGCCCTCACCGACTGCTTCGAGACCGTGCGGTCACTCGCCGGCTTGGCTCCCCGCCGAGGAGGTCTGCATCACCGCCGTCATTTGCCATTAGCCAGAAGCCCCAGCGATAGACGACGAAGCCGCGGACTTCCTGCCGATATACAGTGCTTCGCGCGGATTCAAACGCAGATCGCTGGCTGCGCCCGCCCCCCATCGCTTCGCCGGCCAGAAGATTTCGACATCGAAACCCGCCTCACGCAGTCTTTCGGGATAATCGGGTCCGTAAATCCGGATATGGTCGTTCTGTCCGAAGCGACGTTCCCGCTCGCGCGGGTCCTGCAAGTCGGGGGCTTCGATCGTTTCATGAAGCTTAGCGCCAATTGGGACCTGAAGTACCGCCGTTCCGCCCGGCTTAAGAACCCGGATTAACTCCCGCATGGCCAAACGGTCGTCTGGAACATGTTCCAATACGTGACTGCAGATAATCAGATCAAAACTATCCTCTGGATAATCTATCGCCGTCACGTCACATCGGACGACCCCTTCGGATCGGCTATAAGGTTCCGGATTTAGATCGACTCCGGAATACTCAATCGCCTTGTTCTCCTTGAGTCGCCTCAGAATCCCGTATTCCGGAGCAAAATGAAGGACACGAATCCCTGATTTTGGATCATCTAAAATGATTTCTCTTTTAATATACTCACAAGGCCGAATGTATGCTGTCGGTGCTCATCAATACCCATCTGCTGATGGCAGCGCGCCGCACCGGGGTGAAGCGTTTTTTCTTTTCATCCTCGGCCTGCGTCTATGCTGCGGGCAAGCAGACGATTGCCGACGTCGTGGCCCTGAAGGAGCCGGACGCCTACCCTGCGCAGCCGGAGGATGGCTACGGCTGGGAAAAGCTGTTCAGCGAACGCATGTGTCGCCATTTTTCCGAGGATTTCGGGATTACCACGCGGGTAGGACGCTATCATAACGTGTATGGACCGCTTGGAACGTATGACGGCGGCCGCGAGAAGGCACCCGCGGCAATCTGCCGCAAAGTGATCGAGGCGAAGCTGTCTGGAAGCCACGAGATCGAGATCTGGGGCGACGGCGAACAGACCCGCAGTTTCATGTACATCGACGATTGCCTCAAAGGCACGCAGATGCTGATGGCGAGCGATGTCTCCGAACCTATCAACATCGGCAGTGACGAGTTGGTGACGATCAATCAACTGGTCGACATTGCCGAACGGTTCGCGGGGATCAAGCTGACGCGCCGGTACCTGCTCGACGCCCCGAAGGGGGTTCGCGGTCGCAATAGCGATAACACTCTCATTCTCGAAAGACTCGGGTGGGCACCGGAGATTTCGCTCGAGGAGGGTCTGGAGAAGACCTATCGCTGGATCTTCGATCAGATAAGGCTGGCACATCCGGTTTCGGAACAGGTGGCGGCATGAGCGAGACCGTCTCCAGGCTCGATGGGTGGGCAAAGGTTGCCCGCCCCATAGCGACGTTTCTGTCTGGCATTCCACGGATCGACGTGCTCGGCGTGGGCGTTAGCGCAGTTAATGTCGACCTCGCGGTGGCCGAAATTGGCCGTTGGATCGCGATGAAGAACCGCCAATACATCTGCGTCACCGGCATGCATGGTATCGTGGAAAGTCAAGACTCCGAGGAGCTGCTGGCCATCCATCACCGTGCCGGTTTGGTTGTCCCGGATGGGAGACCGCTTGTCTGGCTTCTATGGTGGAATGGCCATCGCCGCGCTGACCAGGTGTGCGGGCGCGACTTGATGACGTCGACACTGGCGCACGGGGCGCCGCTCGGTTGGCGCCACTTTCTCTATGGAACCCGCCCGGAAACCCTCGATCTTTTGGAGGCACGGCTTAAGGCACATTTTCCGGGCATTCTGATCGCGGGGAAGATTTCTCCGCCGTTTCGCGCGTGTACGCCGGAAGAAGACCAAGCGATCGTTGACCAAATCAACCATAGTGAAGCCGACATTGTGTGGGTTGGACTCAGTACGCCTAAGCAGGAATTCTGGATGGCATCGCACCGTGCGCGGTTGGGTGCCCCGGCCCTCGTCGGTGTCGGTGCCGCCTTCGATTTCCACGCGGGGACGATGCATCATGCGCCCCGCTTCATCCAAGTGATCGGTTTCGAATGGTTGTACCGCTTGGCAGCCGAGCCCCGGCGTCTCTGGCGACGGTATGCGACGGGCATTCCCCGCTTTCTGGGCGGAGTGGCAATTCAACTGCTGGGACTGCGACGGTACCCCACGGGCACCTCGATACAGAAGTGATGGGTGTCACTTTCTCATCTGACTGAGGCATAAAGCCGCAGAATATAGGGGCCCCGCGTCCTGACGCATTAGGAGACGGGTGGCCTGTGGTGTCTGTTCTGAGGCGATTGGCGGGACGGATCGATCCATCCGGCGGAGACCGCAGGCTGCGAGGACGGTAATTGTGCGTTCCCGCCAGTGGGGGTCCTGGCAACGAGTTCGGACGCGGGCCGCATCAAATCAGTAAGCTCCGATGTCGGGCGTTGTGAGGCGCGGTCCTCCCAGTCCTGAGGCGGTCGACGCGGTTGAACTGTTGGCCCAGAGCGGGCTGCCATTCCCCGGCCTCAAATTCGGCGGATTGGCCGTTGGATTCGCAAAGATGGGATCGAGCGCGTACTTATTGACGGTCGCCGCGATCACATCTCCATTGTAGGCGCAAACGACGGACGTCGAGGAGGTGCAGATCCGCGGAGTCGCGACATTCGTGTTGAAGACGTTGTTTACCCATAGAACATTTGGCTCTGTCCCCGGCCGCCCGGCCGTGCCGCTGATCGCACCGATGTCGGAATTGAACGGCGCCAGTGAACCTACGACCACTCCGACCCCCACATTGTTCGCGAAAGTGTTGTCATGGCCGCAGAGGTTGGAGAATTCGCTCCTCGCCGTTGCCGGATTCAGCTGATCCAAGAAGTTGTTGTAGGAGGTATTATTATATACGGCAACGTAACTGCTGAAGAACACCGACACGCCCTGCCCACCATTACCATAGGTGACATTGCCGTAGAGAAGAGTTCCGGTCTTGTTCTGATTTAGACAGGTCGACTGCGTCTGGCCAAGAGTATCGACGATGATACCCTCGCCATCAGTATGACCACCCGTGACCAAAGGACCAATCACGTTGTTATGGCTGACATTATTCGTCACGAGGTTTTGAATGTTGACCCCATTCTGCTTGCCGAACGTGTTTTCCAACCCCCCGGAATAAGTCTGGCCCGACGTACAGCAGAGTGTAATGCCGCTGGTCTGGTTGACCTGCCGGGATACGGTATTGAAGACCTCATTGCCCTGAATGTACCATGCGGCGCCCCATGCCATCTGGATGCCGGCACCTCCGACATCATGGACGCGGCTATTAAAGACGGCGAGGTGGTGGCAAAAGCCTGCCGCAGACGGGCAGATGCCGGTGCTCGAATTAGGTGTCTGAAAGCCGCCCTCGATCCCGGCTTCCTGGCCGGTTGTGTCGGTCGTCGTGATATCGAAGCCATCGATGATCTCGTAGCTCGCCTGGAAAGAAACAATTCCAGAGACATACTGGCCGCCTGGACCGTTGATGAGGCAGGTTGGCTTGTCACCCTGCGTCCCGGCAGTCAGCGCGTGGAGATAGACATATGCGGCTTTCGTACACCTCAGGACGGCGTATCCCGTCGGGGTATTGGCGCTTCCTCCAGCATAGAGGAAGACGTTTTCTTTATAGCTCCCTGGCGCGACATTGATGCATGTGCCCGGTTGAGTGGCCTGGCTAAGTGCACTCTCCGCATGCGAGATCGTCTTCCACGCAGCGGCTTCCGTGTTGCCGTTGTTCGAGTCATTTCCTGCCGTCGTGCTAACGTAATAGTTCACGTTGCAAATATACTTGACGGCTGGGGGATATTCCCAATTTGTCGCCGCCTTCACCTGCGGCGAACTGATTATCGCAGCCGCCACAATTACAAAAATCAATAGGATATATTTCATTGTCCAACGCTCCTCAAGAGGAACCAAGTTAATTGCAGACGTTCCGATGTCATCAATTTTGAACCCTCAGCAATCACCACGCTTACACCAGTCGGCCGACAACTGTCGAACGGAGAAAAGCGCGCTACCCCGCTCGTGACTGATTAGTAAGATCCCCGCGGACCCGCGCTTTGCCATCACATGGGCTAGAATTCGACTCATCCAACACGGTCGTTTCCGCAATCAATCACCACAGGCCGCCGCATTGCAATCGTATATTCGCCAACCGAACTGGCTAAAGGTACCGAGGCGACACACCAGTTAACAAGCAGAGGCACGGGCGGATTATTGCAGCGTTGAGCAGAATAATCAACATTACTTTGATTACGAGTTAATGTAAATTCTATTAAAATTGATAACTTTGCGTAGTGACGCCCGTGTAGGATGGCCTATCTGAGTATTTTGGGGCACTAATAGACTAGCCGGCTCGGCTGGTGCATGATTCAGTCGACGAGGGTATTTCGCTGAGGGGCGGCATGTGGGGTCGGATAAGCGATCGGGGAGCTGTTTTCCTATGTCGACCTGGAGAAGCGGGTGCGGTCTGACTACCCGCTCCGGGTGACCCGGTCACTGACGGACGCGGCGCTGGAGACGCTGAAGAACCGCAACCGGCTCTTAAAAGGCGAGATCGCGGCGAAATTCCTGGCGGCCGTGCTGGCACACTCGAAGGTGAAGCGGCCCTTGTCGAGCGAGCACTTCTGCCTGCCGAAGAAGAGCCCATGTCGTCCTCGGCCTGCTGTCAATCGCAGCCAGAACCTCATCGAGGTGGTTGCCGCCTTGTGGAGCCCGGACACCCGGCCGCGCTAGCCCTCGGGCTTTTGCCTTTGGCTCTCGTCCGTGCGCAGAGGTGGCTGAACTGAGATCTCGCCCTGGAACGGACCGGGGGACCGTGGGTTAGGTACATGCCGGCGGTGCGGTTCCGCCGAAGGTGGGTCCACGATGCACCTCATAACTTACGTGCGGAGATTCGGATGCTCGTGACCAGGGATGCTCTTCGCCGTTACTCTCTCCCGGCACCCTATCCGGCGGGTGCCGCGCATTCCCGCAGCTCGGCCTGGAAATCCGAACACGCTCCAATGCCCAGTGCCCAGCCCGCCGCGCTGATCCCGACCATCTTCCACGAACCGTGGTGGCTGGAGACGGCATCGAACGGACGGCACCGAGAAGCCCAGGTCTGGGCCGACGGGCGCCTTGTCGGAAGATTGCCGTATCTGACGTCGCGCCATTTCGGAATGCGGTTTATCGGCATGCCGGTTCTCACCCATTTCCTCGGGCCGGCGGTGTCGAATTTTCCTGGCAGTGAAGCGACGGCCCTGCTGAACCGCGTTTCCGTCGTGAAGGACCTCGTGAGGCAGCTACCCCGTGCCTCTTTCGTCTACTTCAAGCATCATTACGGGATCTCCAACACCGTGGCGTTTCAGGCGCTAGGCTTCCAGACCGAGACCCAGTTCACACGGGAAGTGGCACCGGCCTCGCCCGAGCTGCTTTGGCGCGGGATGCGCGACAAGACTCGGAATGTCATTCGCCGGGCGGAGGAGCAGTTAACGGTCGAAGATTCAACCGATGCCGCCGGCTTCATGGTGTTCTACGAGGAAAACCTGAGGCAAATGGGGGTGAAGAACTACTATGATCGGGCGATTTGCGAAGCGGTCATCCAACAGTGCCTGCGGCGCGGCACCGGACGCATTTTGGTCGCGCACGATGAATCGGGGGAGCTGCAGTCCGGGATTTTCACGGTCTGGGATCACCGAGCTGAGTACTACCTGATGTCAACGCGGAAGACAGCTTCCGGCAACGGCGCCGTGAGCCTGTTGCTGTGGCAAGCCATCCAGCACGCAGCAAGGAAAAACCTGATATTCGACTTCGATGGAATCATAAGGCCGAGCGACGCCAAGTTTTTTTTGGGGTTTGGCGGGGAGTTGAAGCCGCGCTATATTACCTATTCTCATTCGAATATCTATCGGTTTCTGAGTACCGTACGGCGAGCCGTGTTGTCGAGCTGACGCAGGCTCGTCGATCAGGCTGGCTCCGGTTTCGGCGCCTCGCTGCCTCCTCGAATAGGTTCTGCTGCCTGTCGCTGGCGCGCAAATTTCAGCGCCATGCGCCGCAATCTCGCATCGGTTCGCACCGACCGCTCCATGTCCCGGATCACATCAAGCTCTCGCCGGTTTAGTTTGCCATCCAAACTCAGCCCCATGACCCTGAGAAGCGCGATCTTCTCGCGCGCTTCCTTGAGCCCGGCTTCAAGGTGCAACGTCGATAAGTCGCTCATGGATGTGAGGCCTCAATGGCGGCGCGCCTTTGTTCAGCGTCCAACTCGGCCCTTGGAATACGGTGCAAATGCTGACTCCTCTGCGACCGACGGTGTCATGCGGTTCGTGCGCTCGCGAGCCGGCTTCGCAATAGTGGAAAACGGAAACCGACATATCCCGTACAACCGACCGAAACCGGCCGGCCCGGGGAATGCTATGCCCGGATCCGATGCATGATACCGGTTCCTTAAAGAGCTGAGCCGCGGCGGAAGTTCCCTCGGATCGAAAATAAATGCTCCGGGCCAGCTTGGCTAGCGGGAGTAGTATTTATCGATATCGCGAAAGTACGACCCATAGTTATAGCCATAGCCGTAGCCATAGCCAAAACCTTTGAGCTCGTCAAAATTCACCTTCGTCAAGGCAATGCCGGACATGCGATGCGCTTCTGATCGCAGCATTTTCAGCCCCTCGGTAACGGCCCGATGCGGTACCCGGCGCCATTCTATTACGAACAGGATTTTGTCGACTTGCCTCGCGAGCGCCACAGCATCGGCGGAGACAAGGAGCGGCGAACTGTCTATGATGATACAATCGTATTGCTCACGCAATTTTGCCAAGAGTTCTTGCATCCCCCGCGAAGTCAGCAGATCGGCGGGGTTCTTCGTGCTCCGCCCCGCCGGAATAATGGAGGCACCGGTCACGGTGTCTTCCCAAATGACGGCTGCGAGCTCAGCATCCTTAGCCAAAACCTCCATCAGTCCTTGACGCATTTCGCCGGTATGCTTTGAGATCGCCTTCTGGCGGAGGTCGCAGTCTATGAGCACGGTTCTCCGGCCGGCAATGGCACTGGACGCGGCAAGCAGATAGGCAGTCGTCGACTTTCCCTCGTTCGGAATCGATGAGGTGACAAGGACGATCTTGGACGGCTGATCCGCCTGCGCCAACCCTAGCCCGACCCGTGTCGTCCGCATCGCTTCCGTCAGGCGCGAGAGGGGGTCTCGCGCCATCGCCCGCACGATCGAGGCGCTGCGATGCGTTCCAGGAGAGACCGTAAGCGGAATCATTCCGATCACACGGTATCCGAGCGCCTGTTCGACCTGCGTCGGGGTCTGGAACCCGGCGCGTGCCGCTTCGATCAGCAATGCCAGGCCGGCGGCGCCGATCAGCGCCAAAATGCCGACGGCGGCGTAAATCAGAATGGGACTTGGCGGAAAGCTCGGATCTATTGGCAGGCTGGCCGGCGCCACGACGCGCAAACTCGTTTCGGGTATGGTCTGACGCTCGGCAATCCCGTTATATTGGACAAGAAGTGAGTCATACGCCTTCTGATCTGCATCGGTGACCGCTTCACGGTCGCGAACGTCGCCTGGCGCGCCAACCTCACTACCGCCGCCGGTCGCGATCTTCTGCAGGCTTTCGGCCAGCGCGCTCTCGCGTCGGGTCGCCGCATCAGATGCGTTCCTGAGATTGCCAAGGATACGCGTCACCTCCGCGGCGATCGTCTTGCGAATCGTCTCCTCCTTCGACCGCACGGCGATAACATCCGGGTATTGCGGCCCGAATTGCCCGCGCAACTCGGCCTCCTTGGTCTCCAGGTCGGCCTGCTGGAGCCGCAGTTGCGTTACGACCGGGGAGTTCAAAACCTCGGATGCCTGCGCCGGGTCGCCACCCGCCTGGACGATCCGGGACAACTGCTCGTAAGCCGCCGACTTCGCCGCGGCGTCGGCGCGCGCTGCCATGTACTGGCTGTTCACGTCAGCAGCCTGCTGCTGGCCGAGACCGGTGCCCGTATCTGACCCTAGGCCGCTTTGCGCCTTCAGTTTCTGCGTCGAAGCCGAGGCCTCGAGGATGCGGCCGCGAAGCTCGTCCAACCTCGCCTTGAGCGACGCGGCAGTGCGTTGCAACGCCTCGTTACGGCCTTCGGCCTGTTCGAGGAAATAGTCCTGCGCGTATGTTCGTGCCAGGCGTTGTGCCTTTTCCGGGGCCTCCGACTTGATCGAGATCGTCACGATATAGGATAGTCTATAACGATCTACCTTTAGGCGTTTCTGCAACAGTGAGACCGCCTTGGCCATTGCGACGTTGTCGCTGCTCATGCCCGGGGGGGGCGGATCTTCAGAAAATATCCCAAAATGGGAAAGTCCGAGCTTTGCCGCCAGGCTCGCCTTCAAACCAGGCCGCTGGAATTCGGGATCCTTGTCGAGACCGAGTTCCTTGGCAACCCGCATTGCCAGAACCGGCGACTCGATCAGTGCGACCTGGTTGGCTATCTCGCCGACATCGGCCTCAAGGGGAGAAATCTGACGGTCGACCCCGGTTTCCTCCTGCTGCTTTGGATCGGCGATAAGTATGGATACGGTCGATTCATAGAGCGGCGTGATCGCCTCTAGAATAAAATAGGTAATTGTGAGCGACACCGCAAGAAATATCGCCAAAATCTTCCAATGTCGCAGCACAGGTCCGACAAATTCTCCGAACGAAAAACCGGCTCCATCTTCTTTATATTCAGCACTTAGCCATCCGGCTTCAATATCCTTATCAGTATTAGTCATTTTCGGCAATCCTCTTTACACAAAAAAATAGAATAAATACAGGCATAATAAGGAACAAACCCCTCTCCATGGGACGATCTTACAGCCAATGCTCTTGATGCATGCGACGGTCCTACATCTGCTGGATCAGGGACTTCCGCTGCGAGCCGTTTCGCCGTCCGCCGAAGCCGCCAGCGTGACCGCCACAGATGCCTGGCCTCCCCATGACTATGGAGATGGAGGAGTGGACGACAAGGCACTACGTGGCCTCCAATCTGAAAGCATCGGTCCAGCGTAATGATAACCGGCTCCGGATTCCGACGAAGGCGGCCACCATTTCAATCTGAAGCCGGCTACCCGTAGCGTCGTTCCACCGGACTGGTCGGATGATTGATCCGGTCCTGCAATTGGGTCAAGCAGGAGGTCCGGCGGGGGCTGGGTTCTTGCTTTGCCGCAGGCTCTCTCCCGCGAGTTCGATCCAGAAAATCCGAATTCGGCTTCACCTCGCCTGGATGAGCGACTGCGCCGTATCGCCGTTAGCGGCTCAGGGCGTTAGCGCTGTTGTCGGCTGGCGATTTCGCCCTCGGCTGGAGAGTCGCGGCGATCAAGGACCCAGAACACGGACGCCGGAAGATTGACAAGCCGGATCGTTTCTCGGCGCTCAATTTGCCGATCGTCGGGCATGTGGAGCCGCAGGACGATTTCGAATGCCCGGCCGACGCGGCCTGCTGACTTCGGCGCGGTAGCAGTGGCATCGCCGTTGGAGCGACCGACGAACGCGGCGAAGGAGATGCCCTTGCCGCGAGCCGCGACGATCTGGGACGCTCGTTCCGCATCGATTCCGGGGAACGAGGCCAAAGCTGCCGGGGGAGCGAGGTCCGGATCAAGCTGCTCGTTGCCGGAAAAAACTGTCAGTGCCGGCGCGATTCGATCGTAGGTCGCGGAGGTCATGCCGAGAACGAGACGGGCTTCGTCGACCCGCTGGAAAGGGCCTCCCCGCGGCGCGTACCCTAGACCCGCAGCGTCATAAGTCGCCGCCTCGGAGGCCCTGATCGACGGATCGTCGGCCGGCTTCCGCCATTCGACTATGCGGTCGGCAAGGACCATGGCTCTCTCCGGGTCGAGCCTGGTGCTGCGCAAGAGATCGACGAGCACGTCTCGGGGCGCGACGTTCAGGTCGATACGGCCGCTCTCGTCCTGGATGCTGATCTCTCCTGAGACCTCCTTCGACGCGATCGCTCGCCACGTCCCGTCCGTCGGAAGCGGATGGTCCGTCCGTTCGCCGAGAAGTTCGAGGACCGCCTCATTTACCAGCGCGTCCTCGATGGCGCTCCACCGGAGAGTATCGGCGCTTCCAAACGCCTGGCGTTGCATGACCCCGGACCCCGCAATCATGGCGGAACTGATCATTCCCAGGATCACAAGCCCCCAGAGGACAGCGATGAGCGCAAAGCCTTTCTTGGGCGACATCGACGAGCCAGTCCTAAGGATTGGCGAAAACAGCCTGCGCAGCGGGTACCTCCTTGCGGAGCGCTTGCGTGACCGCCCGGAGCTGGTCGGTGCTCTGCAACGTGTGCGGCGTTATCAGAACGAGCAGTTCGATGCGTTGTCCGGAACGCTGCGTGTCCCGAAACAAGGCCCCAAGTCCGGGGATGTCCTGCAGCCAGGGGATGCCGGTGTTCTCCGCGGTGTTTGTGTCTTGAATCATACCGCCCAGCGCCACCGTCTCGCCATCCTGAATGGCGATCGTGCTGCTGATCTTCCGATCCGAAATCGTCGGCGAATCGATCCCGCCGGATGTCTGAGACGCAATGCTGCTGACCTCCTGGGAGACATCCATCGTCACCAGACCGCCTTCGTTAACCCGCGGCGTCAGCTTGAGAATGACACCGGTTGCCGCATACTGAACCTGATTGATGGTGGGCGCGTTCTCCGTAATCGTACTGGTTGCCTGGGACGTCAGGATCGGCACTTGGTCTCCAACCAGGAGCTGTGCCGTCTGGTTGCTGAGGACGAGCAGCTTGGGTGCCGAGATGACCCGGACTCTTGTGACGTCCTGCAGAGCGTCGAGGACCGCGCGGATATCCGCGCCGCTCGAGAACATGTAGGCAAATCCTGGAAATCCTGTAATATTCGTATTAGAATTTGGAAATGTTGGCGTAATGGTCGGAGTCCCAAACGAGTTGGGGCCGCTCGGATTAAACTCTATATTGTTGTTATGGTTCTTGCCGCTTCCGAAATAGTATTGCAGACCATATTGAAGATCGTTGGTCAGCGTGACCTCCGCGACCGCAGCCTCAAGCATTACCTGAAGGGGCGCGATGTCGAGCTTCATCAGGGCAGCCTTGACCATCTCATATTGCGAACGATCGGCGAGAATGAGCAGGGCATTCGTCGCGATGTCGGCGGTGATCCGTGGGGAACTCGCGGTCGTGCCAGCCCCTCCCGTCGCCGTCAGGTCCCCCAACAGCGACGATTCGGCGGTTGCGGGTGCCGCCACCGTCGTGGATGCGCCTGGACCGAACCCCCTGGTCGGGCTCGGGAGCGTCGCACTGCCCGCGGGCGCGCCTCCGCCAAGGGAGTTGCTGGCCGCCTGATCGGTCTGGCTGCCGGACGACGTGTTCAGCGAGGTCGCCGCTTGCGATGACGATGTTGTCGTCTCCTGTGTGGATGCGTTTCCGAAGGTTAAATTCAACACTTTCGCCAGATCGGCCGCCCGACCGTTCTGCACGTAGTAAACATAGAGCCGCGGTGACCGTGGATCCTCGGTACGATCGAGCTGTGCAACCCATTGCCTGGCGTCGTTCAGGTATTTGGCCTGGACGGACGCAACCAGCACCGCGTTAATTCGCGGGATCGGCAGGATCCGGACGACCCCGTCGAGTGGCCCCTCCTTGGTCCCCATGATGTTGCGCAGCTCCTCGGAAACCGCTGCGGCATCCGCCGACTGAAGCGTGAACATTTCGAACGACATCCCGGCAAGCCAGTCGACGTCGAGCATCCTGACGTTCTCGATCAGTGCCGACCTGTCGGAACCGGAGCCACCGATCAACAGGACATTATGATCCGGGGCAGCGGCGAGATAAGTGCCGGTGGTGATCATCGGCGCGAGCAGGCGCTGGACGCTGGCCGCGCTCACATGGCCGAGCGGCACGATATCGACGCCGAACCCCACCCCGTGCGCGGGCAGCGTGTTCGCCTGTTGCGCCGCCTGTGCGGTGGGCATCAACCGATACGTGCCGCCCTGATAGACCAGCGCGACGTTGCTGATGCGCAGAGACTGCTCCACCAGGGGGAGCAGATCGGCGCGATGAATTGGCGTCGTGGTCTGAAGGGTCAGGGTCGTCTGGGCCACGCTCGAATCGAGCGAATAGTTTGCCTTGAGGAGATCCTGGAACACGGTCTTCGCGACGGTGCCGAGATCGGCATTGACGAAATTCAGCGTGATGTCGCCCGTATCCGTGACTGCCAAGGGAGGGGAGGTCGGGCGTCCGCTGAGTTGCCCGGTCCCAAGCTTCAATACCGGCGGCCGCGGTGCCTGATCGATTTCGGTCGCATTGAGATTGAGCGGGCGGCCGGTAAGTTGATCCGGCTGACCCTCCTTTGTAACGGCGCCGGAGTATGGATCAGCAGTGGTCGTAGGGGCTGGCGGCGTCGGCGCCGGCGCCTGAGCGGAACAACCAAGGAGCACCGAAACCGATGCGGCGAGCGACACGAGAGCGACAACATACTTTGGAGGCCCCATAATCACCCATCACCCCGCTCGCTGCGTTGCCGGCTATTCTAACTCAGGTAAGAGGTGAATCGCAGAGGAACATGCAGGAGGGGCCAGCCCATCGGCGTTTCACGCCACGCCGCGGGTCACGCGTCTTGAAGATCGGCCTGTCCCTTCTGGCCGCCAATACGCCGGTGGCAATCAACTGCCGGCGCCGGCTTCTCCGGGTACGCGACGTGATGGCCAGCGATGCAGCCTGGCTGGCCGGCCTGCCCCGCGGCTCGTCGCCCGCCATGCCTTTTCCATCAGGAACCCTGAGCCAAAGAACAGGGTCACAAGGATTTGCGATGGATCAAGCAAAACCTCTTCCGTGAATCCTATGAGCAAAATTCCGGAATAGAGCAACAAGGAAGTGGCGGCAAAGTTCCTTGCCGGGAAATTCAAAGATACTACTGAAAGTACGAAATTATAGATAAATACCAACGCATATATCGTGGTGCCGACGGCGCCGATTTCCAGAAGCATTTCAAGCAAGCCATTGTGCGCCTCGGGCACTGTCCATCCCAATACCCGGGAAATCGAGTCTGCATAGGGATTTGTGTTGGCCGGCGCCCAGAACGAATCATATCCCCAGCCGAGAATTGGCCGGTCCCCAATGAAGCCAATCGTATACCCCCAAAGGTCCGTACGCCCGGTTAGGGTCGGATCCTTGCCGAGCAGTCCCACGACCCAGTCCACGTTCAGCACGCCGATAATAGCCAGTGGCGCCATGACAATGATCGAGACCACGCTGAGCGCGCGGCCCGCCGCGCCCATCCTGTAAAGGACGACAAACAAATTCCCCGCAATGAACGCCATGGCTGTTACCAGCGAAGTTGACGACTTCGATGCCACCGTAAGCACACAGAAATAAAGTAGCAGAAAACCGTATATCACCGTCAACTTGGCGCGCATCTTGTGAAGGCAGCACAGTGCTCCAGCCGCCATCACCGGTCCTAGCACGTTCTTATGAGAGAATATTCCACGAAGCGCGCCATCATTTAGGCTGCTCAACGCGTTGGAAGGATAGACAACCAGGAGAACTGTCGAACTGACCGCGCACGCGAGACACACAAACAGCAAGAGATCGATGAACCTTTCGGGGGTCACGTTCTCCGCGATGCCGATGATCCCGACGACCATCGTGATGAACAGGATCCCACGGCGAAGCGCAGTCGGCGGATCGATCGACCAGAACGTCGATGCGAGGAGGAAGAAGCCGATGAACAGAGCCAGGCTCGCGCTCGTCCGAACGCTTCTCCATCGTCTGAGCCCTCGCACGAACAAAAGCGCGGATAAAATTATCTCCAGGAAATTTAATAATTGCGAGAATTTGTCTCCCTGCTTCCCATCCCATTCTCCATAAATCAGGCGATCGACGACTCCGAATGCCCCGATGCCCTGAAGCAGGAAGAGCACTGCCGCAATTTCATGCCATCCCATCCAGGTCGTGCGCGATCGCCGCACCGCGCTGACACCAGGGTTCACCATTCTGCCCTCGCTCCTCGATACCGGGTGCTTATAGCCCAGTGTTGCCGAGGTGCTAAGCGACCGACTGTTCTCCGAGACGGTGAGACATGCGAGGGCGACGCTCGCACTCCGGGCCGTGTAGACGGATTTGATATGGATAAGGCCGCTGACGGCGCCGAACGACGGAGCGCGGCGGTCGACGCGGGCGAAATCAATCGGGCTGGGACAGGAAGTGCTGTCGGCATCCCCCCTCCGCCAGAGAAGCCGGACCGTCCGTCCTAGGCCGTGTGGACGGATTGGCGACAAATTGAATCAGTGGATTCCCAGCGCGTGAGAACGGTGATTCATAGGAGGTCGGCTTTGAGGGAGGCTGACCATTCTGACGGGGATGACGGAAGAGGATTGGGCGTTCGCGGTGGGGGCAGGACGGCCAAGCCCTCGGCCGCTCGCGTGGCGGATTCTCGACCAAGATCCACCTCAAGACAGACTTCAGGGGCAATCCGCTCGACTTCCACCTGACCGGCGGCGAGGCCAGCGACAGCCACCAGTTCGAGACGCTCCTCGACATCGGCCCCGACATTCGGCCGAGGGCCGCACTCGCCGACAAAGGCTACGACGCCAAAGCAAACCGGGAGGCCGCCAGAAAGCGAGGCATCTGCCCCGCCATCCCATACCGCTCGAACATCAAGGACAGGCCCAGCTTCTTCCCAAAGATCCTCTACAAAGGCCGCGCCCGGATCGAGCAGGCGGTTGGAAAGCTCAAGCGCTTCAAGCGCATCGCCTTGCGCTGCGAGAAGACCGCCCAAAACTACGCAGCCCTCGTCGCCTTCGCATGCAGCCCAATCCTTATCAAATCCGTCCACACGACCTAGGCCGGCCGGCCCCACGAAGGGTACTACACCGGCGTAGCCCTCTGCCCTAGCCGACGAGACCCGCGCGCCTTGTTTGCAGCCGATTAACCATGTACCTTCGAGCAACTTTATCCCTGCCCCACAGCTTATATGTAGGGTTATCGGATAGACCAAGTTGCGTGGGGATTTATGAATGCCTCGCCGACAACAACCGGAGCAAGCCCGATGGGGACTTCGACCGTTACGCGGGCCATCGGAGCGATCAAAGCTCCGGCAAAGATGATATTAGGCAAGGAATTCCGCGTATTACTTCGAAAGATGTTCTACTTTGGCAGTAAGTATTATTGTAATGTTTGTAATTTCAACAGCAGATCGACACTTACGTCTGG
>Ga0206868_10038_pt1 | contig 38793 bp, 27 predicted proteins | sample Alteio_BWOrgCont_38_FD_152901 | JGI IMG/M metagenome (GOLD analysis project Ga0206868, IMG submission 152901) | Enriched cells from forest soil in Barre Woods Harvard Forest LTER site, Petersham, Massachusetts, United States -... | ecosystem: Environmental > Terrestrial > Soil > Temperate forest >... | reverse complement strand
TTAGCGGCCCAGCGTGTGACTTCGTTAAGCCGCTAAAAAACTGGATCCTACCCAGTATGCCGAATAAGGTTACTACTTCTGTCTAGTATGGGAACGGCATCCTGGCTAGGATGACGCTCTGCCACTGAAGCAAGACTGTAACAGCTCACCAATGGTATCAACTTAAGGAAATTGTCATCCTGAGCGAAAGCGAAGGATCAGCTTAAATTCGAGTGATCCTTCGCTTCGCTCAGGATGACAGCTATACATATTTGCCTTAGTTGACGCCATTGATAGCTCACCCTATCGCTGTCATTGCGAGCGAAGCGAAGCAACCTAGGGAACTACTGCAACACCTGCACCGCCTCCACATACGGTTTCTGTAGTGCTTCCGCTACCGCCTTGTACGTAATCTTCCCCTTGAAGATATTCAATCCATTTAACAAATGAGGGTCGCGTTGTAATGCCGGTACGCAACCATGATTCGCTAATGCTAGCGTAAAGGGCAATGTGGCATTATTCAGCGCTAATGCGGATGTACGGGGTACAGCGCCTGGCATATTGGTCACGCAATAATGCACGATGCCATCGATAATGTACGTGGGCTCTTCATGTGTCGTAGGACGGCTTGTCTCAAAACAACCTCCTTGATCAATAGAAGGATCCACCATGACAGAACCTTGGCGCATTTTCTTAATCATATCGTGCGTCACTAAGCGCGGCGCAGCAGCACCCGGTACTAATACAGCGCCTACCACCAAATCAGCATCAGTGACATATTCTTCAATCGAATCGGCCGTGGAATAAATCGTCGTCACGCGAGAACCAAACTGTACATCCAGCTGATATAACCGCTCGAGTGAGCGCTCGATGACCACCACTTGCGCTCCCATACCCACAGCCACACGCACCGCATTCGTCCCTAATACACCACCACCAATGACAACCACTTTCGCTGGTGGAACACCAGGCACACCGCCTAACAAAATACCGCTACCTTTATTCATCATTTCCAAACAATGCGCACCTGCTTGGATAGCCATACGACCAGCTACTTCACTGCTGGGCGCTAGCAAGGGTAACCCGCCATGCCTATTTGTCACTGTTTCATAAGCAATGGCAATGCAGCCTGATTGCTGCAACAAGTGCGCTTGCTCTGGATCAGGTGCCAAATGAAGATAGGTAAAAAGAATTTGACCTTCACGCAGTAAACGACATTCTTCCGGTTGCGGTTCTTTGACTTTGACAACCATGTCTGCTTTAGCAAAAATTTCTGCTGCTGTATCGACAATGATGGCGCCGATTTGTTCATACGTCGCATTCGCAAAACCAATGGCCGTTCCAGCATCTCGCTGCACCATGACTTGATGACCATTCGCTATCAATTCCCTTACGCTACTGGGAACCAAGCCCACACGAAATTCATTATTTTTTATTTCCTTGGGTACACCGATTAGCATAATGTTTCCTCGTGATTTTCAGGGCGACCGCCGGTCGCCCCTACATTTATTTTTTCAACACCTTCGCCGCCATTTTTCCAATCTCAGCAGGTGATCGAACAGTGTGTACACCGGCTGCTTCCAATATGGCAAATTTCTCTGCCGCCGTTCCTTTTCCACCTGCGATAATCGCACCCGCGTGTCCCATGCGTTTGCCTTCAGGAGCAGTCACACCCGCGATATAGGAAACAACAGGTTTTGAGACATGTTTCTTAATATACTCAGCCGCTTCATCTTCAGCAGTCCCACCAATTTCACCCACCATCACAATGATTTCAGTTTGTGGGTCTTTTTCAAATAAAGCCAATACATCAATGAAATTCGTCCCGGGAATAGGATCGCCGCCAATACCCACGCATGTGCTTTGCCCTAACCCTAATTCGGTTGTTTGATGCACCGCTTCATAAGTCAATGTACCCGAACGAGAAACAATACCCACACGGCCAGGTAAATGAATATGGCCTGGCATAATGCCGATTTTACATTGCCCCGGCGTAATCACCCCTGGACAATTAGGCCCTATCAAACGTGTCCCTGGATGATTTTTTAAATAAGCCTTAATATCAAGCATATCCAGCGTGGGAATACCTTCCGTAATACAGACAACTAATTTAATCCCTGCTTCAACCGCTTCCACAATCGAATCTTTGCAAAAAGGCGCGGGTACATAAATAACAGAAGCATCAGCATGCGTCGCTTCATAAGCTTCCTTCACCGTATTGAATACGGGCAAGCCTAAATGCGTTTGCCCGCCTTTTTCTGGCGTCACGCCACCCACCATTTTAGTACCATAGGCAATGGCTTGCTCTGAATGCAACGTACCTTGTTTACCTGTAAAGCCCTGACAAATAACTTTTGTATCTTTATTAATTAAAATACTCATGATGATGTACCTACTGCTTGAACAACTTTAATAGCAGCATCCGTAAAGCTTGCTGCTGGAATAATATTAAGACCACTTTCGCTCAACTTTTTAGCGCCTAACTCTGCATTATTACCCTCAAGCCGAACAACAACAGGTAAAGTCGTTCCTACTTCAGCAACCGCACCAATCACCCCATCCGCAATTAAGTCGCAGCGCACAATGCCACCAAAAATATTCACTAAAATCGCTTTCACGTTTTTATCAGATAAAATAATTTTGAACGCTTCTGTCACGCGTTCTTTGGTTGCGCCACCACCTACATCTAAAAAGTTAGCTGGATTACCGCCATGTAATTTAACGATATCCATGGTAGCCATAGCCAACCCTGCGCCATTGACCATGCAACCAATATTTCCATCGAGCGCAATATAGTTAAGCTCCCAATCACGTGCACGATTTTCTCGATCATCTTCTTGGGTCGTATCACGCATGGAGCGCAATTCAGGTTGGCGATAAATCGCATTATCATCAATATTGATTTTACCATCGAGACACAATAAATTGCCCTGCTTGGTAATAACGAGTGGATTAATTTCTAATAAACTTAAATCACTTTCTTCAAATAATTTGCCAAGACCCAGTAAAATCTTAGTAAATTGCTTCACTTGATCACCCACTAAACCTAAAGCAAAACTTAATTCACGCGCTTGATACGGTAAAATACCCAGCAAAGGATCCACCACTGTCGTCAAAATTTTTTCAGGTGTATCGTGAGCCACTTTTTCAATTTCCACGCCACCCTCAGTAGACGCCATGAATACAATGCGTTGCTTGCAACGATCAATGACGGCACCCAAATAAAGCTCTTTTGCGATATCACAAGGTTCTTCGATTAATATTTGATGAACAGGTTGACCCTCTGCATTCGTTTGATAAGTCACTAATTGTGTACCAAACAACGCCTTTGTCGCTTGAGCCACTTCGTCTTTTGTCGACACTAATTTGACACCACCCGCCTTGCCTCGACCACCGGCATGCACTTGCGCTTTCACCACCCAGCGTTTAGTACCTAATTTATCAGCAATGGCCAGCGCTTCTTCCACATTCCACGCGACTTCTCCTTTAGGCACAGGCAAGCCGTACTTGGCTAAGAGTTGCTTAGCCTGGTATTCATGTAAATTCATTCGATATTCTCCAAGATTTTAATGTTATATCTCAAGCAAAAGACGTGCGGGGTCTTCCAGTAATTCTTTTATTGCTACCAGGAAGGTCACAGAATCTTTACCATCAATAATGCGATGATCATAAGACATGGCAACATACATCATAGGTCTAATTACAATTTGACCGTTTTCAACAACAGGGCGTTGATCAATTTTATGCATACCTAAAATAGCACTCTGAGGCGAATTCAAAATAGGCGTAGATAATAATGAACCAAACACACCACCATTTGTAATAGTAAACGTACCACCTTGCATTTCTTCTAACGTGAGTTTTCCTGCTCTCGCCTTATTAGCATATTCCGCAATGGTCGCTTCAATGTCTGCCATACTCATTTGGTCTGCATTGCGTAATACAGGCACAACTAAGCCCCGATCAGTTGACACGGCCACACCAATATCAAAATAACCGTGATAGACAATATCACTACCATCAATGGAAGCATTCACCGCAGGGAAACGTTTCAGCGCTTCTACTGCTGCCTTTACAAAAAACGACATAAATCCCAAACGGGTATTATGCGCTTTTTCAAATTTTTCTTTATATTTGTTACGCAACTCAATGACTTGATGTAAATTAATTTCATTAAACGTGGTCAACATCGCTGTTGTTTGCGCTACTTCAAGCAAGCGCTCCGCAATACGAGCACGCATGCGGGTCATCGGCACGCGTTTCTCTGAACGCCCCGTCGTACCTGTTGACAGTTGCACAGCAGCAATTGCATTTTCTTTCGTAATGCGACCGCCTTTACCAGTACCTTGGACTTGAGAAATATCGACATCGTGCTCAGCCACCACGCGACGCACAGCAGGACTCAGTGCAGCATTTCCTGCGGGCGCAGCATTACTTACAGCGGCAGGTGCAGGTGTCGTCTTTGCAGCCGGTTCACTACGAGCAGCTGGTTTAGCAGCCGCCCCCGCTTCAATAATCGCAACAACTTCATTTGCTTTGACAGTGTCTCCCTGTTTCCGAATAATTTCCTTTAAAATACCGTCAACAGGAGAAGGTACTTCAAGCATGACTTTATCTGTTTCCAAATCCATTAAGTTTTCATCGCGCGCAACAGCATCACCCGCTTTTTTGTGCCATGCCGAGATCGTTGCGTCTACAATAGACTCAGGCAACATCGGAACTTTTATCTCTACTGTCATCAGGAATTTTCCTTTTTTAAATAATTCAATTTCATTTCTCAAGCCCTAACGCTTGTTTAACTAAGGCCTCTTGCTCCTTAAGATGCACAGACGCATAACCCACGGAAGGCGCAGCAGAAGCGGCTCGCCCAGCATAATACAAAGTTTGTTTACTATCCAAACAAGCTCGAAGATTATGCTGCGTACTATACCACGCACCTTGATTCATAGGCTCTTCCTGGCACCAAATAATCTCTTTGACCTGGCTATAAGGCGCTAATACGGCTTTCAACTGCTCTTCTGGAAATGGATACAATTGTTCAATCCGAATAATAGCCACTGTATCTAGTTTCAATTCGCGTCGCTTTTTAAGCAAGTCATAATACACTTTACCGCAACAGAGGATCACTCTGTTTATTTTTTTAACGGGCAATGCATCTCTTTCAGGGATAACACATTCAAATTCCCCTTGGCTTAAATCATCTAAACTGGAAACAGCTAATTCAGCGCGCAATGTACTTTTAGGCGTCATCACAATCAATGGTTTTCTATAAGCCCGGATCATTTGCCTACGTAATAAATGAAATATTTGGGATGGCGTAGAGGGAACACACACTTGCATATTATGCTGTGCGCACAATTGCAAATAACGTTCCAAACGAGCGGAGGAATGTTCAGGCCCCTGGCCCTCATAACCATGCGGCAACAACATGACCAAGCCACACAATCTTCCCCATTTTTGTTCGCCAGAACTAATAAATTGATCAATCACCACTTGCGCACCATTGGCAAAATCACCAAACTGCGCCTCCCAAATCACCAAATTATTCGGCTCTGCAGAAGCATAACCATATTCAAAGGCCAATACAGCTTCTTCAGAAAGAAGTGAATCGACCAAATTGATTTGTACTTGGTCTGCAGAAAGATGGCTGAGTGGAATATAAATCGCATCTGTATTTTGATCATGTAATACGGCATGACGATGAGCAAACGTGCCTCGACAAGCATCTTGCCCACAGAGACGAATGGGGTAACCTTCGTCTAGCAACGTGGCATAAGCTAATGTTTCTGCATAACCCCAATTGAGTGGTAATTCACCTTCTGTCATTTTTTGGCGTGCTTCCATCATTTTTTTCACTTGCGGTTGCAACACAAAACCTTCAGGTAATTTTTCTAATTGTTTTGCTAATAGCTTGAGTTTTTTTGCAGGAACAGCCGTCTTGGCAGGTACCGTCCACTCTTTACCCAGAAAAGGTTCCCATGAATTCATAAATTCATAGTCACCGCCATTCGGCGCAAGTTCAACCATGCATTTACCTTCATCCATTTTCTTTTTGTAAGCATCGACTAACTGTTGTTCTGTTTTATCGTCAATGATACCTTCCGCAACCAGTTTTGAAGCATATAGTGTGCAAGGAGCTGGCATCGCCTTAATAATTTTATACATGGTAGGTTGTGTAGCAGAAGGCTCGTCCGTCTCATTGTGTCCATGACGTCTATAACAAACCAAGTCAATCACAACATCTTTTTTAAATTGAGTACGGTAATCCGCGGCCAATTGCGCAGCAAAGAAAACCGCTTCGGGGTCATTACCATTGACATGCAATATAGGTGCTTGCACCATTTTTGCAATATCTGTGCAATATAATCCCGAACGTGAATCACGAGGATCGCTGGTGGTAAAGCCCACTTGGTTATTAATTACAATATGAATTGAACCACCTACCCAAAACCAACGTGCTTGCGACATAGCAAATGTTTCCATGACTACGCCCTGCCCTGCAAATGCAGCATCACCATGAATTTGTATCGGCATGACCCATTTGCGATCTATGTCTTTACGCCGTCTCTGTCTAGAACGGACAGAACCTTGCACCACCGGTGCAATAATTTCCAAATGCGAAGGGTTAAACGCCAAAGCAAGATGGACTTGTCCATCGCTTGTTTTCACATTGGTTGAGAAGCCCAAATGATATTTGACATCGCCAGAACTGGATTCATCAATACCTTTGCCTTCAAAGCCCGCATAAATTTTTTCTGGCTCTTTGCCTAACACATTCACCAGCACATTCATGCGTCCACGATGCGCCATCCCAATGACGATTTCTTTAATACCCGTTTGAGTACCACGGGTCACAATGGCGTCGAGCATAGGAATTAAACTATCTCCACCCTCCAGTGAAAAGCGTTTTTGCCCAACATATTTAAAACCCAAATATTTTTCTAAGCCATCCGCCACAATTAAACGATCTAAGATACGCAGCTTTTGTTCTTTCGTCAGCGAGAACTGGCTCCATTCTTTTTCCATGCGTTCTTGGATCCAATCCACTTCTTCCAGTTGCAGAATATGCATATACTCAATGCCGATACTGCCACAATAAGTTTGACGTAACGCTTGATAAATTTCTTTGAGAGTCGCTGAAGATTTTTGGATCACTCCAAAAGAACCCACATCAAATACTGTATTTAAATCGGCATCCGTCAAACCATAATACGATAATTCCAACGTAGGATTATCGATGCCCCGATATAATTCAAGAGGATCAATCCGCGCTTGCAAATGGCCTAAGCTACGATAAGCAGCGACAAGATCAATGATTTTTTCTTGCTTCTTTTGGTAAACGCTGTCTTCGCCTTGCCCCGTACTCGGAATGGCGCGAGGGCGCTTTGCCATTTCAGCAAAATAGTGACGAATATCCGCATGCGAGACATCCGTAGATTGGCCTAATTGTTTGAAATAGTCTCTCCACTCCGGTGACACTTCATCAGGAGAGTGAAGATACGTTTCATACAACCCTTCCAGATAAGCATCATTATCACCAGAAAGATAAGAGTTATCCCACCATTCATTCATCGATTTTTGCTGTTTCATTATACCGCCTCTTCCAGCATCAATTCTTTAATATGATTGATCGCCTTTGTTGGGTTTAAACCTTTAGGACAAACATCGACACAATTCATAATGCCGCGGCAACGAAATAAACTAAATGGATCTGCTAAATCAGCCAAACGTTCTGATTTTTGCGTATCCCGTGAATCGGCGATAAAACGATAGGCTTGTAACAATCCAGCGGGGCCTATAAATTTTTCAGGATTCCACCAAAAAGAAGGACAAGAAGAGGTACAGCAAGCACAGAGAATACATTCATATAACCCATCCAATTTCGCGCGCTCTGCAGGTGATTGCAAACGTTCTTTAGCAGGTGCAGGATCTGTATTTTGTAAATAGGGTTTTACTTTTTCATATTGCTGATAAAACTGTGTCATATCGACCACTAAATCGCGCACAACAGGCAAACTCGGTAATGGACGAATCACAATGGGTTCTTTCAGTGAAGATAAATGCGTCGTGCAAGCCAGACCATTTTTACCATTGATGTTCATGCCATCCGAACCACAAACACCTTCGCGGCAAGAGCGGCGCAACGTCAATGTATCATCCATTGTGTTTTTGATCGCCAATAATGCATCCAATACCATGTAACAGTTATTAGCTTCTGTATCCAAATCATATTCTTGCATATAAGGCTTTTGATCTGTTTCCGGATTGTAGCGATAAATAGAAAAACGCATAAATACCCCTTAGTTACTCTCTATCCCTTAGCGTTATTGTTTCCACTTCATGTGGTTTCATATTAACAGAACGAAAATCGATTTTACCGTCAGCGAAGTACATCGAATGTTTTAACCAATTTTTATCGTCCCGTTCCGGAAAATCATAACGTGCGTGCGCACCGCGACTTTCTGTTCGTTCATTCGCTAAATAAGCAGTTGCAAGTGCTGTTGCCATCAAGTTATCTAACTCGAGCGCTTCAATGCGACTTGTATTGAAACATTGGCTTTTATCTTTGATAGAAGCCAATTTTAAACGTTCCTGTAGTTTTTCTAATTTCTTAAACCCTTCTCTCATATGTTCCGCTGTGCGGAATACACCAAAATCATCTTGCATAATCTTTTGTAACGCTGTACGAATGGTATCAACGCTTTCACCATTTTGATTACTATTCCAACGTTGAAGACCTGCTAGCGCAGCTTCAATATCAGCCGGAGAAGGCGTACGATAGCCTAATCCTTCGCGCACACTTTGTTGCACATGCAATCCCGCTGCACGACCAAATACCACAATATCCAATAATGAATTGGCACCCAAGCGATTTGCACCATGCACTGAAACACAAGCACACTCGCCCGCCGCATAAAGACCTTCAACAACATGATCTTGCCCATTTTTGACTGTTAACACTTGTGCATGCACATTCGTGGGAATACCACCCATTAAATAATGGCAAGTTGGAATCACAGGAATAGGATTTTTGAGTGGATCAACACCCGCGAATGTAATAGAGAGTTCACGTATACCAGGCAAGCGTTTATTAATGACATCCGCTCCCAAGTGATCTAATTTTAATAACACATGATCCCCTTTAGGGCCACAACCACGTCCTTCACGAATTTCAATCATAGAGGAACGTGCCACCACGTCACGGCAAGATAAATCTTTTAAGTGAGGCGCATAACGTTCCATATAACGCTCACCATTTTTATTAATTAAATAACCCCCTTCACCACGGCTTCCCTCAGTAATCAATACACCGGCGCCTGCAATGCCAGTTGGGTGAAATTGCCAAAACTCCATATCTTGCAAAGGCAAACCAGCACGTAATACCATGCCAAAACCATCACCTGTATTGATATGCGCATTCGTTGTGGATTGAAAAATACGCCCCGCTCCACCGGTCGCTAATACGGTAGCGCGCGCTTGTAAAAAAACCACTTCACCCGTCTCAATGTGAAGCGCAATAACACCGGCTATCCCTTCTGGCGTTTTGACTAAATCAACTGCAAACCATTCATTAAAAAATTTGGCTTTGGCTTCAATATTTTTTTGGTACAACGTATGCAACATGGCATGACCCGTCCGATCTGCCGCGCAGCATGTTCGATGCACTAATTCACCGCCAAAATCACGCGTTTGCCCTCCAAAAGCACGCTGATAAATTTTACCATCATCTAAACGCGAAAAAGGCAACCCCATCTGTTCTAATTCATAAATAGTCTGCGGTGCATTTTTGCACATGTATTCAATCGCATCTTGATCACCCAAAAAATCGGATCCCATCACGGTATCATACATATGCCAACGCCAATCATCACTGCCATCTGTATTGCCCAGTGCTGCATTAATCCCGCCCTGTGCTGATACAGTATGCGAACGTGTTGGAAACACTTTCGAAATCACGGCCACTTTTAAACCCGATTGCGCCAATTCTAAGGAAGCACGCAATCCCGCCCCACCACCGCCTACAATCACGGCATCAAATAATTGTGTCGCTAAATTCATTACTTAAACACCCCATAAAATCAATAGCGTGGCAAAAAAGAAAGTAATAAGCGCAAGATAAACAAGCACTTCCAAGATCAAGCGCAAGACAAATGGCTTAATATAGTCTGTTAAAACAGTCCATACACCTACCCAAGCATGAAGCAGTAAAGAAAGCACACAGAGTAAGGTCGCCAGTTTCATCCACCAGTGTGAAAATAATCCATGCCAATCAGCAAACTCCACTCTGGAGTTCATCACTAAAAATAACACTAACCCAATCGTATAGACGGTCATCACCACCGCACTCACGCGCTGGATCACCCAATCTCTTAGGCCTGGGTGGTGAACACCTAAAACAGACTTTACCATAACCAAATTCCTACCAAGATAATCATTACAATGCTAATAAACAGGGTCAGCTTTGCAGATAATCGTCCACTTTGAAGATTCTCTCCTAGATGGACATCCATCAATAAATGCCGGATGCCTGCAACAAAATGATAAATAAACGCCGATAAGCAACCCCAAATGAGTAGCTTCATGAGAGGCGATGTTAAAAATAAATGCAACTCATCGAAATCCTCGGGAGAGGATAACGATAGGTTGAGTCCCCACAACAAAAAAGGGATCAGCAGAAATAAAATAACGCCTGAAATGCGATGCAATATAGATACAATGGCGGGTATGGGTAAGCGTATGGAAAAAAGGTTTAAGTTTTTTGGTCGTTGTTTACTCACTGCGCTCGGATCCCTCTGTTTATCCTTATAAGTCACACGATTATAGCCAGCAGAATAAGCCAAAGCAAACGTTCTAATTGCAACCGCCAACATACTGAAGTATCTTACATACATTAGCACGGAGATCGGGCATGGCGGACAAAAAAGCAACACTCAACATCGGTAACACCACGGCAGAATTCGATATACTCTCTGGTACCTTAGGCCCCGATGTCATTGATATTGGCCCACTAGCTAAAACAGGTTACTTTACTTACGATCCCGGATTCATCGCAACCGCTTCCTGCGAATCAAAAATTACTTTCATTGACGGTGATCAAGGAACACTACTTTACCGCGGCTACCCTATTGATCAATTGGCTTCTCAATCTAATTTTTTAGAAGTTTGCTACCTATTGTTAAATGGCGAGTTACCCAACACAGCCCATTACAATGAATTTTGTAAAACGATTAATCGCCATACGATGATACATGAACAAATTCGCTACTTTTTTAATGGTTTTCGCCGTGATGCACATCCGATGGCCATCATGGTCGGCGTTGTAGGTGCTTTATCGGCGTTTTACCATGATTCTCTCGATATCAAAAATCCTGAGCATCGCGCCAGCTCTGCATTGCGTTTAATCGCTAAAATGCCAACCATTGCAGCCATGTGTTATAAATATTCTATCGGGCAACCTTTCATGCAACCGCAAAATAGCCTCTCCTATGCAGAAAATTTTCTGCATATGATGTTTGGCACACCTTGCGAAGATATCCTGCCTAATCCTGTACTGGCCAAAGCACTTGATAAAATTTTTATATTGCATGCAGATCATGAACAAAACGCATCAACGTCAACGGTGCGCCTAGCGGGTTCAACGGGAGCCAATCCTTTTGTTTGTATATCCGCTGGAATAGCGGCACTGTGGGGGCCTGCTCATGGTGGTGCGAATGAAGCAGCGTTAAATATGCTACATGAAATTGGTGATGTGTCGCAGATTGGAAAATACATCGCACGCGCCAAAGACTCTAATGATTCATTCCGTCTCATGGGATTTGGTCATCGTGTTTACAAAAATTATGACCCTCGCGCTAAAGTGATGCGCCAAACTTGTTACGAAGTATTAGAGGCTGTTGGTGTACATAATGATCCTTTCTTTAAACTGGCAATGGAGTTAGAAAAAATTGCACTAGAAGATGATTATTTTGTTAAGAGAAAACTCTACCCCAACGTCGATTTTTATTCAGGTATCACTTTAAGTGCTATTGGTATCCCTACGAATATGTTCACTGTTATTTTCGCCCTTGCCAGAACAATCGGCTGGATTGCCCACTGGAATGAAATGATCAGCAGCCCTTATCGCCTAGGCCGACCAAGACAACTTTACACAGGCCCCACAGAACGCGAGTTTGTGCCTATTAAAGGAAGAGGCTAGGCAAATACGCGCCGCACAACACACGCAGCCGGGGGGGGTGTGACCCGCCAATGATGTACAGCAAGCACCACCGTATATGTCATCCTAGCCAGTAACGCCCCCCTCTATTCGATCGAAGGTAATAGCTCAACCCCTATCCTTGTCATTGCGAGCGAAGCGAAGCAACCCAGGCTTTTGAGAGCTGATTAGAATAATTCATAAAACTCGGAAGCAGCGTTGAAAAGCCTGGGTTGCTTCGCTTCGCTCGCAATGACAGCGATAGGGTGAGCTGTTACGATCGAAGTCACTGTTGGTTACGGCGTTGCTGGGTAGGATCCAGTTTTTTAGGGGTTTCGCTGAAGTCATATGAATTTATAAGGAAATTGTGCATGGTGAGGTCTCTGTGGTGATCTTGAATAATCCGCTAAAAAACTGGATCCTCCCCAGTATGCCGAATAAGGTTACTGCTTCTGTCTAGTGTGGGGCGTCATCCTGGCTAGGATGACGCTCTGCCGCTGAAGCAAGGCTGCATTTACTTTTGGTGCTTCGCGCTTAACCCATCAAAAAACTCACCCCAAAATTAACCATATAATCATTTTTCCCAGCACCCGTAGTCGTGTACAAATCACGTACCTCACCACGCAATGCGATCATATCGCTAAAAAAGACTTGTGTACCTATCCCCGCATTGATATTACCCTGATGTTCTGTATTCAAACCATTAGGACGCATGGCAAGCACGCCAATACCCGCGATAACATAAGGTTCCCATTGCTGATGTGGCAAAAGACGGTAAATACCATCAACCATATAAAGAAATCCATGCACACCAGCACCACCCAGTGCTGGTTTCTGATTCGTATTCACTGCGCCAACATCACCCTCAATAGCCCATCGATCACTAAAATCATACGCCAATGCTACATTAGGTAATGCCGTATTATCCAAGTGGCGCGAAGATGCAAAATGATAATAAGCACCTGCTAGAGTTAATGTAGTCGTACCTGCTCGGTTACCCGCTAGTGCAGACTCAACATTCAAAAACATCAATAACCCTAAAATAATACGCGTTTTATAATATAGCTTTTTCATTCACATCCTTTCCTTTATCTATGTCTGATCGTACCCGCGCGCGGTTTTTTTCCCAAATAGATGATACAATAAAAATTCCCAAAGAGGCAGTGTAGAATTTATGAAGGATCAATCAGATATCTTTATCATTGGAGGAGGCGTTAATGGCACAGCCATTGCCGCCGATGCAGCAGGTCGCGGTTTATCTGTCACCTTATGTGAAAAAAATGATTTAGCATCAGGCACCTCTTCTGCTTGCAGCAAATTAATCCACGGTGGCTTACGTTATTTAGAGTTTTATGAATTTGGCCTAGTACGCAGCGCGCTACGAGAGCGGGAAATCTTATTACGCAGAGCACCTCACCTGATCTCACCATTAGAATTTGTTTTACCGCATACCAAACACACTCGACCCGCCTGGCTCATTCGCCTTGGCCTATTTTTTTATGATCATTTAGCACGACGTCGCTACTTACCGCGCTCCAAAACGCTCGATTTACACAATACTCTTTATGGTGCCTCCTTGTCGCCCGAATTACAAAGAGGCTTTTCCTATTTTGATTGTTTTGTGGATGATGCGCGACTGGTGATTGCCAATGCACTCTCAGCGCACCATCATGGCGCAGCCATTTTAACGCGCACCACCTTCCTTTCTGCTCAACGTGAAAATGCAGTATGGAAAATTGAATTACAAGATACTCTTTCAAAAAAGATTTTCCATCATTATGCAAAAATGCTCATTAACGTAGGTGGCCCTTGGGTCAAACAAATACAGAATAAAATCATAGCCACTGATTTGACTTTCGATATTGAATTAGACAAAGGCAGCCACATCGTTGTACCCAAAATATATGAAGGAGATTTTGCTTATATTTTACAGAATGAAGATAATCGCGTTGTATTTGCCATTCCTTTTTTAGAAAAATTTACTTTAATTGGCACAACCGATGTTCATTTATCCGAAAACCCAGAGACATCCAACATCACCCCAGAGGAAGAGGATTATCTGTGCAAAGCAATGAATGGTTATTTTAAAAAATCCATTGGGAAAACAGATATCATCTGGTCATTTGCAGGTGTGCGCTGCCTGCAAGCAAGCGCAGGAGGCAACACTTCAACCATTACCCGCGATTATAAATTACTAATAGAAGATAAAAATAATGCACCTTTACTCACTGTCATTGGTGGAAAATTCACAACACACAGAACGTTAGCTGAACAAGCGGTATCTAAATTACAACCCTATTTCCCTTCTATGCGCGGCGCTTGGACAGCCACAAAACCCTTACCTGGCGGTGATTTTCCTGAATCCAATTTTACCGATTTTTTACAGCGTCTTAAACAAGACTTCCCATGGCTACCATCGGACATCGCAACACATTACGCAAAAAACTATGGCACTCAAGCTTATTTATTTTTAGCCTCTGCTAATAATTTATCTGACTTAGGGCAGTCTTTCTCGGATGTGCTCTATGAAAAGGAAGTAGACTATTTAATTCAACATGAATGGGCAAGGACAGCTGAGGATATTCTTTGGCGAAGAACAAAATTAGGGTTGTTTTTTTCTAGAGAGGAAGAAGAGAAGTTGAGGAAATTTTTAGGGCAGCGAGGGTGCTGACATAGGATTCTGTCATCCTGAACGAAGCACAACACATAGAAATAACAAGAACACGGGCCTACGCCCTGACGGATCGACACTTTTTATGGCTGGTAGGTAGATCATATCCACACTGTCACCCCGCAAAATTTTTGTCCTTTGTTCTCAACAAAAACACTGAGTTATCACGAAAATTTGTGAGGGGTCTGGTAGTAATGGCACTACCTTAAGTAAATGCAGTCTTGCTTCAGTGGCAGAGAGCGTCATCCTAGCCAGTAACGCCCCCCGTGCTTGATCGAAGCAATCGCGGCCGAAGGCGTTGCTGGGTAGGATCCAGTTTTTTAGCGACTTAACAAAGTCACACGCTGAACTGCTAAAAGACTGGATCCTACCCAGTATGCCGAATAAGGTTACTGCTTCTGTCTAGTGTGGGGGGCGGCATCCTGGCTAGGATGACGCTCTGCCACTGAAGCAAGATTGAGTTTTACTTAGGCTTAAGGTAGTGTCATTGGGGTCTGGTAGCGACTGCAACAAGAAAAAAAGCATAGATTAAAATCGCTACCGCACAAAAACACGTAACAACGACTTGTTTTCTTAAACAGAGCAAGGGACGTGTATGACAGATCATTGTTCCCTTACTGAGAAAGATGCACCTCATGATGCGGATATGGCGGTTGAATGCCATGCTGCTTAAACACATTCCAAATCGTCATTAACACATCCGAACGCGCGCACATACGTGATTTGACCTGACGTAAATTAATATAATATCGCACTTCAAATTCAATCAAATCACCGGCTAATTCCTTCAAATACACCTCAGGCAAAGGATCACTTAATACATCTTTATGATCCGTTAATGTCTTATAAATTAACGCTTGTACCTCATGCGGATCATCTTGACGATTCACTTTAATGACCACCACGGAACGCACAATATAATCTTTCGCCGTCCAATTAATAAATGTTTTAGTAAAAATTTCAGTATTAGGCACAACAAACTCCATATGATCCCACGTACGAATAGTCACTGCACGCCCACCAATGTGCATCACATCACCTTCTTGCCCATTAATACTGACCGTATCTCCCACCCGCAACGGACGTTCAAACAACAACAAAAAGCCACACGCAAAATTATTAGCTAAATCCCGCAAACCCAAACCAATACCAAAAGCAAATGCACCTGCGACCACCGTCAATGCGCGTAAATCAATGCCTAAGACACGTAGACCTATTAATATACCCACAACAATCATGGTATATTGACTTAAAATTGCAATACTATTGCGCACACCTAAATCTTTCGTACGGGACAATAAAAACCGGTATACAAATTCTCGCGTCCAACGTGCCGCCCAATACAATAAAGACACAATAATCACCAGCTCAAAAATACTAAGCAAGGTCATATTCGTATTTAATAATTCAAATAAGGGGTAATGTAACAATCTATTCAAATTTGCAACCACCAACGATTGCCTATCCCAACCAAACAAAAAGAACAACACAACCCATGCAGTTAAAAACAACATCAAATGCAATATTTTATCGACGGGCTTCAAAAATGCCTCTGTCCACAACCATCCATTCGTCAGATGCCGTATTAATAAATGCGAAAAATACTCCATGACATCGCCAAGCAACCCTCTAATCAATAAATAGCTCGCTAACACAATCAGAAAAATACCTTCATACCAATACACTGAAAGCACAAAATTAATAAAACCAAAAAATCCAATGGCAGAATTCACCAGCAAAACCAGCGGGATTAATATTGTCAATAAACGCACTATTTTTCTCAAGTACGTGCGATGTTCATCAATATGCAGTAAAATCAAGCTCAAAAATACCTCACGCGCTTTCAGTAAAAAAAGCGCTACAATCACTAAAAAAAATAAAAATAATCGATAAAAAAAGTCTTGCACTTCCAACAAAGGTAACTGGTATAAAAAAACCGTTAACGCCGTCACAATACCACCCACCCATAAAGTCCACTTCAATCCATGGTATAAACGTACATCATGCCCTGCACGGTCATGCACTGTTTCAACCAAACAAAGCCGCGCAACGGTGAGTGCCGCTTTAAAAAATAACCACACCAAGCCCAGATAAATAATAAAATTGAAATTTTGGAAAGGCACGTCGCTCCAGGTAAAAAACCAAAAAATATTTCCCAGTATGGCAATGTCCAATAACTCACGATTCAACAACTTAATGCTTAACCATTTAAGACTGATATGCCCTAAAGCATGATCAGGCATCCCTAACAACCACTTTGCCGATAGTCGACTAGACAAATAAAATAACCCAACCCACACGGCTTCAAATAAACACAGCAACGACCACCAAAGTAAATCAGTGGTATTTAACGTTTTCATCACTGCTTGCCCCAAGCTTTTCGTGACTTGGAGTGTTAAATGGGGAATTAATAAAATCTCGCTGCCTAAATCCAACCATGTCTTTGCACCAAAGCCTAACAATCCTTGTCGTGCCGATAAGGCTTGTTTGATTGCCTGGTCTAACGTAGCACGCAAAGCGATAAGCGACTGATTTAAATTATCCATATTTACCATAGCAGCATGATATTGATTTTCTAGGCTTGCAAGATCAGATAAATCCTCTGGTTTATTCGAAACTTGAAATTCTTTTCGTTTTTCTAAAATAGCAAGGCGCGCAGACAATAAATGCTGGACGCGAGTAAATTGCTTCGTTAACGCCTGCACCTGATCACTTACTTTATCAAGCAAAGTCAGTGAAGTGCTACGTGAAATAGATACTTTTAATTGTTGAATTTCATCCTGATAACGCGCAATGAGCATTTGCAAATAAATGAAATTAACGTTTTCATTGGCATAGAAAATCTGATTTTCTAATTTAACCTTATTTGTCCCATGAGCATCCGTTAGCGCCGCCGACGAATCACTCAATCGTTTTAACCAGATGACTTGTTGCTGTTGATAATCTATTTCAGATTTTGCCTGGCGTTCTTTCAACTGTATGATGGTGCGTGACTTTAGCAAGGATTCTATTTGAGTATACTTTACACGATATAATTGCACTTTTTTTTCAGCAATTTTTTGTAATTTTTGTAAATAATCCCAATGTGTTTTCTCAAGTTGCAATAATGTTTTCTGATAAGCAAGCTGAGCATTCAAATTATTTAAATCAGACATGTCATGATGGGTATTTTTTAGACCAAACACGGTGAGTGCATTTGTTTTTTCTTCTAATTCTTGAATATCTTTTTCTATTAAACTAATCGTTTGCTGTGATTCTGTTAACTCAATTTCAATGCCATCCCGATTGGATGTGGCCGCATCGATATCGACGCGAATCCAATCCAGCCATTGCTTATTGACACGATCAGCCGATAAAGTCGCTTTTTGCTTATCTTGTTGCTTTTGTAAATTAGCTAACTCAATAGTCGCTTGACGATATCTGTTTTTAGATAATTCCACTTGCTGAGCAAGCACTTTGGTTTTGTCGAGACTAACATCGTAACCATTCAGATCCTCTAAGGCTTCCGCCCAAGCAAATGAAGTGAGCCAGAATAAACTAACAAAACAGACTAGTAGCTTGAGGCTAAAGAATTTTCTCTGCATTCATCCTCACTTTATTACGTAATGCAAACAGTAAAAATAACCCAGGAAATGACAAAATAAACGACCATGCAAAATAATTAATCCAGCCTAAATGCAAGACCATAAATCCAGCCACAGGCCCTATAAAGACACGACCCACGGCTGAGATCCCCGATAAGCAAGCAAACTGCGTTGCTGTGTAGTGATGATCACAAAGCGCCATGAGGAAAGCAACAAATGCCGCCGTGCCCATTCCACTGCAAAAAGCTTCAATGAAAATAGAAGTTACCATAAGAAATTCATTTTTACCTGCCATGGCCAAAATCATAAACATTAAATTAGAAAACGCTTGTAAAAGACCGAATAGCAATAAGGCACGAAATAAACTCAGACGAGTTAATAAAGCGCCACCCACGAATGCACCCATAATAGTTGCAAGCAAGCCAAATGTTTTGTGTGCCACCCCGACCGCAGTCAAAGAAAAACCTAATCCTTTTAAGAGAAAATTACTCATCAAAGCTAAAGCCACTGCATCGCCAAATTTATAAAACAAAATAAATAATAAAATGACGATCACTCTATCTCGTTTAAATAAATTGAGAAATGGTTTGATGACGGCATCTGCAAATGTTTTGGGTGCTTGGATGGCATTGGAAGTCTTGGGTGCAAAATGGGTAGATAAAATAGAAAGGCCTATCAATATCGCCATGATTTCATACGTTGTACGCCAACCAAAATGATCAGCAAAGATGAGGGCCAAGCCACCCGATATCAGCATCGCGATACGATAAGTAAAAATAAAAGCCGCTGTTCCTAAGCCGCGCTCATCTGGCAATAAGATATCAGTACGATAAGCATCAATGGCAATGTCTTGTGTCGCAGCAGTGAATGCAATCAGTAAAGCCAACCAACCCATCCACGCCGGCTGCGTTTGCGGATTCATATGCGCTAATATAAAAAGGGTCAAGCACAACCCAAGCTGCGCAATGAGTATCCACCCTCGCCGCCTACCCCACCAAGGCGGAGTAAACCGATCCAGCACCGGCGCCCATAACATTTTCCAAACATAAGGCACCCCGACCAAAGACAGCGCGCCAATGGCAATAATGTTCACACCTGCTTGTGTAAACCAAGCTTGCAAAGTAGCACCCGTTAAAGCAAGCGGTAATCCAGAGGAAAATCCTAATAACAGTACAGCTAAAATACGCCGGTCTTTGATGTAATGTGAGAACATGAGTTATTCCTTATTGTGTGCTGCTTTGTCATTGCGAGCAAAGCGAAGCAACCCAGGCTTTTTAGCACTAGTTAGCATCAAGATTATAATAATGTTTCATAAAGATCCAGCCAATTGGGATTCATCCATTCAATTAGTGCTAATTTCTTTTTTCTAGAACCACCTTTAATTTGCTTTTCTCGCTCGATCGCACTCATTATATTATCGAAATGTTCATAATAAACTAATTGCTTACAATTGTAACGCTTGGTAAAGCCATCTATTTCACCCTGTTTATGTTGATAGACTCGCTGTATTAGATGGCTTGTTACTCCTGTGTAAAGTGTACCATTACGTTTACTTGCCATAATGTAAACAACTGGATGGTGTTTATGCATCTTTGCTGCCTTCTAAACTGGTTTTTTCGTAATTTAAATATATAGCATGCGTTTTTTATCAGCGCTAAAAAGCCTGGGTTGCTTCGCTTCGCTCGCAATGACAGAGTTGAGTAGTTGCTTTCGAATAGTACTGCCTATTAGTAGGCTTTGAAAATGATTTTACCCCGCTGGGTTGTATCACTACCAACCCTAAAATAAACAGACAACTGCATAAAACGACAGAAAATAATTTAGCGAATTTTTTGCACACAACATCACTTTCATTTCTAACAGTTCATCGTGTTCACGATTGGGCCTAGGGTAACCGCTGATAGTTATCTTGATTTTTAATTTTCATATCATTATACTCGCTTCAATTTTTTACAATTTAATGAGGATAGTTGCTATGCAAGGTAGACGTAGAAGAAAAGATGATGATGAACCCATGTGCCATGGTTTTTTTCTTAAACGTGGCGGTTGTCTTCCAGTTCTTTCAGATTTTGAAGCAATCGTCATGGATACGAGCTATGGTTTAGCCGGGATCCCAGAGTTATTACATACGACCTTAGGCGCTTCCGACTTGGCCTTCAAAGCAGCCCCTCTTGCGAGCATGCTATTTGCTGCAACAGATGTACTCCGAGGCCTTCAGGAATTTACCAAAGGCAACTACGCCAAGGGTCTTATCAGAGCCTGCACGTCCGGCAACTTGCTTATAGCAGACCCCTCATTGCCTACCGGCTCCGCCGCTTTCCCTGCTCTACTCCCTGCTCTAGCAATCAAAGCAGCGGGTGATTGGGTGGCTTCTTTGTTCTATTTCATAGAAGCCCTTCAGCGACAACGCCAGGCTAATTCGAGATCCTCGTATAGTAGTAGTACGGCACAAGGTAACCTCTCCTTACCCCTAAAGCATGGCGCTGTATACGCAGAAGAACTCCGTCAAGCAGGGCATAGATTGGCCGCCGATACATTCAACCTACTCGGTTGGGGCCTGCTCGCATTCGGTCATCACGCTGCTTCAGTAGCCGTAGCAGGATCCACCCTAGCGGCAGGAGCACCTGTCCTACTGGCAATTGGCTCTGCTTGTTTAATAGCGGCGGGTATGTATAAGGTATACAATCTATATAACAATGTGAGTCCACGATATCAAGAACAAGCATCTTGGCAGCAGTACAACAAGCCCTATCACCACGTCACCGTCACCGGCACCAGCTCCGTCTACGGCGACGGCAACCGGCAGCTTGTTAATCAAGAGAGCAGCGAGGAGGATAATGATACCAACCGTCCTGACGATGCGCGGGGCGGCAACCGCCGCTATAACTATGGTAATGGAGGAGGAGAAAACACAGAATTTCGATGATAAACTCTCCCCACAAAGGCCTAAACTTTATCATCCCGTGTTCCGGCGAGATTCGGGTTTTAGATATGTAAATAGCCCCCTGTCATCCTGCTTCGTACAGGACAAAATCATAAAAGATTGCTTAGCATACTTTCCCCCACCAGGGGGAAGGTGCACTGCCATTAAGTTAAGAATTGTAACGCTCACCCTATCGCTGTCATTGCGAGCAAAGCGAAGCAACCTAGGCTTTTCAACGCTGCTTCTGAGTCTCATGGTTCTAATCAGCTCTCAAAAGCCTGGGTTGCTTCGCTTTGCTCGCAATGACCAAGATAGGGTGTGAGCTATTACGACCGATGAATTAAGCGAGGGGCTGAGCTATTACTAAGAATTTTGCTGCGTCAATTTCTCGACCACGTACACGCCACTGTTTGTTCAGCACTCCTTATTGCGTCCCTCCCCATCTATGCTATAGTTACACCATCTTTTATACTATTATCGCCCCATGATTGACGCTAACCAAACCATTATCTACGAACAACCCCTGAATGAACTCATCAGAGTCTGCTTACGCCTGGAGCAATTGTTTTATCAAATTGACCACCAAATGAAAGACCCCTCTATCCTCCCTACCCGCCATGCAATTGCTTTAATTATTAATCTATTACAATTACTCGATCGACCTGATTTAAAAGCCAAGTTGGCTAAAGAATTAAGCCATCAAATGACTTTATTAATGCGTTTACAAGATTCCCCTCAAATCGATCAAATTAAATTACTCACCACGCTTAAACAATTAGACGACCTTTCCCGCTGCTTCATCGACAGCAGCAAAAAAATTGGTCAGCCTTTACGCGAAATTGAATTACTCAATAATTTACGCTTACATTTAGCAAGCCCCGGCGGCGGTTGTAGTTTCGATATTCCCGTTTTTCATTATTGGTTACAACAACCCGAAAGTGTACGACAAGCGACCCTGGTTAGCTGGTTAGCAGAGTTTGAAAATATTCGAATCGCTTCTCATCTTATTTTAAAATTAATACGTGAAGGCGCTAAATCACAGCCGAAGACAGCAGAACATGGTTTTTATCAAGAATTACTCGACCCTCAAATCAATTTACGCTTGATACGCGTTGCTATACCCTCCGCCACGTCTGCTTATCCTGAAATTAGCATCGGACGCCATTTCTTAAGTGTTCGATTCTTTTCGCCTTCCGTTGAAGAAAGACCGACACAACACTTGCAACACTTACCATTTTGGTTAACACATTGTAATTCCTGAGGTAAGCATGTTAACTGCCATTTTTCTCATTGCTATTTTGGTTGGCGTCATTGGCGTTTTACTCTTAGCCATCAAAATATTACAAGACACTTTACAGAAAGGGATACAAGAAACCCGTGTACAAGTGAAGGAAGCGCTCACCCACTATTCTGACGATTTAGGAAAACGCGTTGATTCTCTCACCATCACAACGGATGCGCGCTTAAAAGAAATTAATCACCAAGTCGAAAAACGCTTAACGGAAGGATTTGAAAAAACGACAGAAACATTTTCAAATGTTATTAAACGCCTTGCACTCATCGATGCGGCACAAAAAAAGATTACTGAACTCTCAAACAGCGTGGTTAGTTTACAAGAAATTTTAAGCGATAAACGCTCGCGCGGGGCTTTTGGTGAAACACAATTATCTGCCTTGATTCGTAATGTTATTCCTGAACAACATTTTTCTTTGCAAGCTACTTTAAGCAATGGAAAGCGAGTCGATTGTATTTTACTATTGCCTGAACCAACGGGAAATATCGCTATTGATGCTAAGTTTCCATTAGAAAATTTTCGTTTACTCATGGATTCTTCTTTGAGCGATGCCGATAGACATCAAGCAGAGCAACAATTTAAAATCGATATCCGTAGACATATCCAAGACATTGCAGAGAAATACATTGTTCCTGGTGAAACAGCCGATGGCGCCATGATGTTTATCCCCGCTGAAGCGGTATTTGCGGAAATCCATGCGCATTATCCTGACTTAATTGAACTGGCCCATCGTGCCAAAGTGTGGTTAGTATCGCCCACCACCATGATGGCTGTCTTAACCACTGCACGCGCCGTCTTAAAAGACGCTGCGACGCGCCAACAAGTGCATATTATTCAGAAACACTTACACTTACTCGCTTCTGACTTTGAACGTTTCCAAAAACGCATGGATAACTTGGCTCGCCATATTGCGCAAGCACATACAGATGTAGAGCAAGTGCATACATCCGCCAAAAAAATTACGGAACGTTTTGGTCAAATAGAACAGGTGGAGCTCACTGGCATGACACCCGAAGTTAGCTTGACTACTTTAGATTAAAAGCATTATTTAAATTCTGGTCATTGCGACTGCGAGCCTGCGCGGCAGGAAGCAACCCAGGCTTTTGAGAGCTAATTAAAATAATTCATGGCTCGGAAGCAGCGTTGAAAAACCTGGATTGCTTCCTGCCGCGCAGGCTCGCAGTCGCAATGACAGTTACAAAGGAACAAACACAGTTGCGTATCCTTTTATTACATTCAAGACCCCTCAATTTTGCCACAGCAGTAGGAGGCTTACCGGAGTTTCTTAAAGCCATCACATTTGAATTCAAAACCATGGGTCTCGATGTGCTGATTTATGCAGGAGATAAATCTTCTTCTCACATCCAACACACTAGTTACGTACACGACACGATTAAAGTCATCAATGGCCCCCTCTTACAGCCACAATATTGGGTATCTTCAAAAAAATTACGACTTCTTACCGATTTTTGCCAAGACCAACAGATTACCGTCATGCATGCACAAGGAACCTATACACCCGGCTTTATGGTGCGTGAAATTGCAAAAGTCACCCAAATACCCTATGTCATCACCAGCCACAGCGATATTCACCCCAAAAACTCAATGCGCTTAAAACGTGCCAACGTGAGGAAACGTTGCTACCGCATTTTACGCGATGCAGCCTGGATCACGCATTTAAGTCCCACCATGCAACAGGCGTCGGATCAATTATATGACTCTCACGGAAAAAGTAGTTTAATACACAATGGCATTCACATAGAAAATAGAAAATCTTGCGCGCCAATCTCTGAAAAAAAATATTTACTGAGCATAGGCCGGCTTGTACGGGAAAAAGGATTTCACGTTCTCATTGAAATGTACGCGGAATTATTAAAACGTGGTGTCACTAGTGCACTGGTCATTGCAGGTGCTGGCGATTATGAACATCCATTGCGTCAGCAATGTACGCAATTAGGTTTAAAGACACTCACAGGCTTAAATAAAGTGGACGAGATTCCCGAAAAATGTGTCGTTTTTACAGGTTATGTACGCGGCGAGCTGAAGCAACAATTGCTTAACCACTGCCAATTTGTGTTATTCGCCACACAACCTGACACCTGTGAAGAAGCTTTTGGCCTTGTACAATTAGAAGCAATGGCTGCTAGCAAGGCTCTGATAGCCAGTGATATCGCTGCTGCCCGTTATTTACAAAACTTAGGCATGCAAGCTATCATCGTGCCACCCAGCCATATACCAACCTGGGTAACTGCTGCAGAACAACTCTTAAAAAACCCAGAACAGCGCCTCACTATGGGTACAGCTAATACGGTGCTAGCAGAGCAATTTAACTGGCGCACTATAGCTAAGCAATATTACGCTGTTTATCAAAGGGTTGTAGGGTAACAGCCCACTCTACAGTTGTCATTGCGACTGCGAGCTTGCGCGGCAGGAAGCAACCCAGGCTTTTGAGAGCTGATTAGAATAATTCATGAAACTCGGAAGCAGCGTTGAAAAGCCTGGGTTGCTTCCTGCCGCGCAGGCTCGCAGTCGCAATGACCAGGATGAGAGTTGATCTATTGCGTCATAGGCCATCAAAGTATCTACCCGTTAAATTCGTTGCATTTACCCCACAATCACGTATAATGTGCATAAATTTGTTACAAACACTAGGGGAATACAGCCATGCTCAAGCCTGCACTTCTTTTAGGAACAATGCTTCTTAGCCTCAATGCTGTTGCTGCTTCTGTAACCGAGTTAAATACAGCACTGCAGAAAGCCAGTATGAAATCAGCACAACCCACTACGAAAATGACGTACGCTGGGCGTGATGTAAAAGACCTGCTGCCAGAAGTGGTTCCGGCGTAAGCTCATCGCCGTTCCACTCAGTTATGGATAACCGGCGTCATCCTAGCTAGTAACTAACGCCCCTCTTTAATAAATTGAAGCCTGATGTTACCCCGGCGTCATCCTAGCCAATAACGCCCCTCTCTGCTCGATCGAAGAGTCATTGTTGTTCTATGGCGTTATTGGGTAGGATCCAGTCTGTTAGAGGCTTCGCTGAAGTCATATGAATTTATCACATATTATTGAACACAATTCATCGAGAAAAAAATTGAAGCAATTGGGATAAAAAAATGGCGTTAATCGAAAAAGGAAATTGTGTATGGTGAGGTCTCTGTAGTGATCTTGAATAATCCGCTAAAAAACTGGATCCTACTCAGTAACGCCATAGAGAACAGTAGCTTCGATCGAATAGAAAGGGGCGTTACTGACTAGGATGACACCGGGGTAAAATTAACAGGCTCACAATAAGTTACGACACCACGGTAACCTTAGCCCGCTTCATCAAACTTTCTTTATATAACTCATATTCAAGCAACCCCTGCGTATTTTGGATTTGCTCGGCAAATACTCTGTACTCATCCTTGTTCTTTAACTCCCCTTCTCTAACCGCTTTTAGAGCAATAACAACATACCCTACAGGTGCTTTTGCTGCCGCATAAGAAACCTGCTGCGCATCCACAGGTTTTGGCATGGAAAACGCTGCCTCTAGTATCGCAGAATCCGTCTTGGTTGAATACCTCCCGATAAAGCCAACAGAATGCCAGCTTAAATGATATTGCTGCATCACCTGTTCCGGCGTCTTCGCCATCTGTAATTTTTGCTGAATTTCATTAGCAAGCGCTTGCTGTTGATGATCTTTTTCCACCGCTTCTAATTGAGCAACAATCTGCTTTTGTACGCTAGTTAAAGCCAATAACGCAGCAGGGGTATATGATTTCACACGCATCACAACAACAGACTCTGGCGTAACTTGGATAACATCGCTGTTATTCCGTGAATTTAATACATCATCACTAAAAGCCGCCTCACGCACTTTATTACTCGCAGCAATACCTTGGCTTGCTTTCTCTTTCTCAAACGGGCCATTCACCTTGACTATTAAACCTAACGCTTGGGCAGCAGGCGCTAATGAATCGGGATGTTCGTAAGTTAAATTCGCTAATTTTTCTTTCACACTAGAAAACTCTTCTTCCGCTTTTTGGTGAATAAACGCAGCAGCTACTTTTTCTTTAACTTTTTCAAAGGGCTGAGTTTGAGCGTTTGTTTTTTTATCTTTTGTTTGCACGGCAAAAGAAGAAGTATTTTCATCATAAAAATTCTTTAATTCCTGCACAGTGGGATGTTTATTTTTCTCAAGGTCTGCGACGGTCAATTCAAGATACTCTACGGTCACTTGTGCTGGCGTTTTGTATTCTTCTGCATGCTGCTCATAATAAGCCATTATCTTATCCTGCGGAACAGTGACAGGGTGATTTAAAGCAGGCAAAACAGCATATTGAATATCACGCTCTTGATTAACCAACGCGATTGTTTCGCCTACTTCATTGGGCAATGAAAATGATGTGAATATCGTCCCTAAACGGGGCTGATCGATGAGTAATGTTGTTCTAATCAAATCCAAGAAATCCAGCGTTGAATACAATGTCATGGACATCACTTGTTGAAAACGAGCTAGTGAAAATCGGCCATTGACTTGAAATTGCGGCATGGATTCCAAAAAATGATCCACCTGACGCGAAGAAACTCGGTAATCTTGATGCAATGATGCTTGTTTTAAAACTTGAGTATAAATTAATTCTTGAAGAGCACGCTCTTTTAAATTTTTTTCAGCGCTCAATGGCAATTCTGACTTAGATTGCATCTGTGCTTGGCGCTGCATGCGTTCGTAAGTTTTTGCCAGTTGTGCTTTGGAAATATCGACACCATTGACTATTGCAACGGCAGGTGTGACAGATCCACCTGCGATATAACTATGTATTCCCCACAAAGCAAAAGATAAAATAAGCAACGAAATAATAATAGACGCTATCCAACCATGAGTATGATCACGAATGCTCATCAGCATAAAATTTTTGAATCCCCTATTGACTATACCGTAAGCGCTCACGGTACTAAACACTGCGGTTCTTCTGCGAGTCTACACCTTTGTGAACGGTCACGACTACACAGGGTAACAAATGGCGGAGTGGACGGGACTCGAACCCGCGACCCCCGGCGTGACAGGCCGGTATTCTAACCAACTGAACTACCACTCCACGAAACACTTTCTCAGTAACAACTCGCCCTACCTTTCGCTGTCATTGCGAGCGAAGAGAAGCAATCCTTGTCAAATTTCCTTGCGTTTTTTATGGTGGGTGCTGAGGGGTTCGAACCCCCGACCCTCGCCTTGTAAGGGCGATGCTCTCCCAGCTGAGCTAAGCACCCGGAACATCTCTACTGCTTCGTACAGAATAAACACCAAAGGAATAAAATGAAATTTATTATTTCTTTGTATCTTTAACCGCCTCTTTCAACGCCTTCCCTGCTTTAAAGCTAACTCTTTTAGCCGCTTTAATTTTTATTTCTTCACCCGTTTGCGGGTTGCGCCCTTTGCGTGCGGCAGTTTGTCTCACCACAAACGTACCAAAGTTAACTAGCACCACTGGCTCATCTTTTTGTAAAGATGAAGCAATCGCATCTAAAAACGCACCCAAAGCACGCTCAGCAGCGGCTTTAGTCACTTCTGCTTTTTCTGCAATCAGCTCAACAAGCTCTGTTCTATTCATATGTGCCCTACTCTTTAAAAAATCTATCCATGGTCAACGCGACCAGCCCTAATAACATCTCAGTTCGCACGAAGTGTGATTTATACCAATTGCAGGAAACTCGTGTCAAGCAATGTTTGTCACCTTGTAATAAGGTTTCGCAATTCTCTCGACCTTGTCTCAGGGGTTACAAGGTGCTAGACCCATGTTCTTGTTTATTTCCATAACCTGTCATTCCGCAAAAAACACGTCCTTTGTTCTGGTTAAGAAAACAGGTCTTAGTTACGTGTTTTTGTGCGGGATCCGGTAGCGGTTTTGACCTATGCTTTTGCTTTTTTGTTGCATCCGCTACCAGACCCCAATGGCACTACCCTAAGTAAATGCGGTCTTGCTTCAGTGGCAGAGCGTCATCCTTGCCAGGTGTGACTCGCCAATGATGTACAGCACCGTGTCATCCTAGCCAGGATGCCGCCCCACACTAGACAGAAGCAGTAACCTTATTCGGCATACTGGGTAGGATCCAGTCTTTTAGCAGCTCAGCGTGTGACTTTGTTAAGCCGCTAACAAACTGGATCCTACCCAGCAACGCCTTCGGCCGCGATTGCTTCGATCAAGCACGGGGGCGTTACTGGATGACACGGTGCTGTACATCATTGGCGAGTCACACCCTGGATAACGCTCTGCCACTAAAGCAAGATTGAGTTTTACTTAGGCTTAAGGTAGTGCCATTGCTACCAGACCCCGCACAAATTCTCGTGATAAACTAGTGTTCCTGTTTGTGTCTGTGGACGAGAATTTTGCGGGGTTGACAGCCGTAGGCGTGGCTAGCAAGTACCGACACATCGGAAGTAGTGCGGCCCGCCCAAGAATAAATCCTAATGCGCGCGCGCGCCTTCCCCTTTTCGAGGTTTTTTAGCACTACTTGCCACCATAGCAGCTTTTAGACGCTTACTCTTGGCGGGTAAGCGTTCCGGGTAGCCATTCAGTGCATAAGATAATACTTCATCAATCCAGCGCACTGGCTTGATGTCTAAGTCTTTTTTAATATTGTCCGGTATCTCTTTTAAATCTTTTACATTTTCGGCAGGGATAATCACATTTTTGATGCCTCCACGATGAGCGGCCAATAGTTTTTCTTTAATACCACCCACTGCCAACACTTCCCCACGCAATGTGATTTCACCTGTCATGGCATAGTCCGCCCGCACAGGAATGTGAGTTAACACTGATACCAGCGCTGTACACATTCCAATACCTGCGCTTGGGCCATCTTTAGGCGTCGCCCCTTCTGGCACATGTACGTGAATGTCGTGTTTTTCAAAAAAATGTTTAGGAATACCCAATAAAGGCGCACGTGAACGCACCACTGTCAGTGCCGCTTGTATCGATTCTTGCATGACTTCGCCTAACTGGCCTGTATTCGTCACTTTACCTTTACCAGGCACTGTGACTGTTTCAATATTGAGCAATTCGCCACCCACTTCCGTCCAAGCCAAACCTTTAACTTGTCCTACTTGATCTTTTTCTTCAGCCACATCATAACGATAACGCCGCACACCGAGATAAGTTTCTAAATCCCCTATTTTGACGATAATTTTCTGCAGCTTTTCTTTTTTCTTTTTCTTTTGCGTAGGAATCAATAAAATGCCTTTAACAACTTTACGGCAAATTTTAGACAACTCTCTTTCCAAATTGCGCACACCTGCTTCACGCGTATAATGCTGCACAATATAGCGAATCACATCCGCAGGAATTTCTATCTCCGACTCTTTTAAACCATTCGCCGCCATCTGTTTAGGTAATAAATGACGCAATGCAATATGCACTTTTTCATCTTCCGTGTAACCCGAGATACGAATCACTTCCATACGATCGCGCAATGCAGGTGGAATATCCAATGTGTTTGCTGTTGCGACAAACATGACATCAGAAAGATCATAATCCACTTCAAGATAGTGGTCATTGAAGGAATGATTTTGCTCAGGATCTAATACTTCTAATAAAGCAGACGCAGGATCACCACGAAAGTCAGTAGACATTTTGTCGATTTCATCCAATAAAAAAAATGGATTGCACACATCTGTCTTAGAAATTTTTTGTATTATTTTACCTGGCATCGCACCAATATAGGTTCTTCTATGCCCACGAATTTCTGCTTCATCGCGTATCCCACCCAAAGACATACGGATAAATTTTCTGCCAGTAGCATGCGCAATGGATTGTCCCAGTGACGTTTTACCTACGCCCGGCGGCCCTACTAAACAAAGAATGGGGCCTTTTAATTTTTTCACGCGCTTTTGGACGGCCAGATATTCAATAATTCTTTCTTTTACTTCTTTCAACCCATAATGCTCTGCTTCTAAAATAGCTTCCGCTTCTGTGAGACTATCGCGTAATGCTGAATATTCTTTCCATGGCAATGCTAACACCCAATCCAGGTAATTACGTGAAACAGTCGCTTCCGCCGACATGGGCGACATCATTTTTAATTTGCTTAACTCAGACATGCATTTGTTACGCGCTTCTTCTTTCATGCCTGCTTGTTGAATTTTCTTTTCCATGACTTCAAATTCATTTTGAACGCCATCTGTTTCAAGCTCTTTTTGAATTGCCTTCATTTGTTCATTCAAATAATACTCGCGCTGGGTTTTTTCCATTTGGCGCTTCACACGTCCTCTGATTTTTTTCTCAACTTGCAACAAATCAATCTCAGACTCCATGACGCCGACCAGCTTTTCAAGTCGCTTTGCTAAATCCTCAATCTCCAGTATTTTCTGCTTTTCATCGAGTTTTAAAGATAAATGAGCCGCTATCGTATCCGCCAAGCGTGCGGCATCTTCTATAGCCAACACGGAGGCTAAAATTTCTGTGGGGATTTTTCGATTTAATTTGACGTATTGCTCAAACTGAGATTTTAACGAACGAACCAATATTTCAATATCGCGCGACACGGTATTGATGTCTTCGATCAACTCAATATCGGCAAGAAAATACGATTCTTTGCCAACAAAACGCATGATTTTCGCGCGTTTGACTCCTTCAATTAACACTTTGACAGTACCATCGGGTAACTTCAAAAGTTGCAGTACGGTAGCCAACATACCTACTTTATAAATGCCTTCTTCTGTTGGTTGATCATCCGCTGCGCTTTTCTGCGTGGCCACTAAAATTTGCTTATCTGCCATCATTGCCACTTCAAGCGCTTTGATAGATCGTTCCCGCCCTACAAACAAAGGCACAACCATGTAAGGATACACAACGACATCGCGCAAGGGTAATACAGGAACGCCTGAAATGATTTTATCTGTTTTTGTCATGATCTTTTCCTTAGAGGCTATAACTCGTTATAGTATACGCTTATTCCGTCGCCGCCGCATAAGCTTGCTCACTATTTTCATACATAATGATAGGTTTTGACTCACCTGTAATCGCTGCTTCATCCACAATAACTTTAGAAATATTCGACAATGAAGGCAATTCGTACATAGTATCAAGCAAGGTTTTTTCTAAAATAGAACGCAAGCCTCTCGCACCTGTTTTCTTTTCTACGCAGCGCACGGCAATTGCTTGCAATGCCGCTTCGCGAAATTCTAACAGGGCCCCTTCCATTTCGAACAGTTTACGGTATTGCTTCACTAAAGCGTTTTTAGGTTTTGTGAGAATATTCACTAATGCTTCTTTGTCGAGATCTTCCAACGTGGCTACCACTGGCAATCGTCCAATTAACTCTGGGATCAAACCATATTTCACTAAATCCGCTGGTTCTACGTCACGTAACAGTTGATCAATGGCCTTTCTATCCATTTTACTGTGTACTTCTGCAGAAAAACCAATACCCGATCGATCAGAGCGCTCATGAACTACTTTTTCCAATCCAGCAAATGCGCCACCGCAAATAAATAATATATTTTTAGTATCGACTTGAATAAATTCTTGTTGAGGATGCTTGCGTCCACCTTGTGGAGGAATAGAAGCAACCGTCCCTTCAATTAATTTGAGTAATGCTTGTTGTACACCTTCGCCAGAAACATCGCGCGTAATAGAAGGGTTTTCAGATTTACGCGAAATTTTATCTATTTCATCAATATAAACAATACCGGTTTGTGCTTTCGCCACATTGTAATCACATTTTTGAAGTAATTTTTGAATGATATTTTCCACGTCTTCACCGACATAACCTGCTTCCGTCAGCGTCGTGGCATCGGCCATGACAAAAGGCACATTCAATAGCCTCGCTAATGTTTCTGCCAACAAGGTTTTGCCACTGCCCGTGGGGCCAATGAGCAAGATATTGCTTTTACTAAGCTCGACATCGTCTTTTGTTTTGTGATCATTGCGCAAGCGTTTGTAATGATTATAAACGGCCACTGACAATGTTTTTTTCGCCTGAAGTTGGCCTATCACATATTCATCTAGGATTTTACAAATCTCTACAGGCGTCGGTAATTTAGACGGAGTACCCGTAGTTTCTTTCGCTTCCATTCCACCTTCATTAATAATTTCATTGCAGAGTAAAACGCATTCATCGCAAACATAAACAGACGGGCCCGCAATAAGCTTACGGACTTCGCGTTGATTTTTGCCGCAAAATGAACAATGCAACACCATGTTATCTCCCTTTAAGCTCATACTGTAAAACCTCTTAGGTTGTATATGGTATCCATTTCGCAAAAATCAAGAGTCTTTCTTCTTTTCATTTTTACGATGTTCAAGCACTTTATCGATCAAACCATATTGAAGCGCTCTTTCTGGACTCATAAAATTGTCCCGATCGGTATCTTTGGCAATCACTTCTTCCGGCTGTCCTGTATGCTTCGCCAAAATTTGATTTAAGCGTGTACGGATTTTCAGAGTTTCTTCCGCATGAATTGCAATATCAGACGCTTGACCCTGCACGCCACCTAATGGCTGGTGAATCATGACGCGCGCGTTGGGCAAACAAAAACGTTTTTGTGCTGCACCGCCTGCTAATAATAGAGCACCCATACTCGCTGCTTGCCCCAAACACATCGTGCTTACATCTGGTTTAATGAATTGCATGGTATCGTAAATAGCTAATCCTGCCGTCACAACGCCACCTGGCGAATTAATGTAAACAGAAATATCTTTATCTGGATTTTCTGATTCTAAAAATAATAACTGCGCTACTACCAGGTTTGAAAGGTAGTCATCAATAGGGCCTACGATAAAGATAATGCGATCTTTTAATAATCGTGAAAATATATCAAATGAACGCTCTCCTCTCGCCGTTTGTTCAACTACAATAGGCACTAAATTAGCACTTGATATCGCATTCGTTTTACTATTATGCATGGTAATTTCCCTTTAATTAAGTTGATTGACTGGTAATCAATTCATTATAACTGAGTACCTTTTCCTTTAATTGCACATTCTCTAATAATTTTTCGATCACTTGCTCTTCTAACACTTGCATTTCAATTTCAGCCATCGCACGTTTATTTTGCGCATACCAAGCCATCACGTCTGCTGGACGTTCATAGAGAGAAGCGAGATGTGAAAGAAAAGCATCTACACGTGCTTTATCTACAATGATATTGTACTGTTTGATTAAGTGAGCCACTAATAATCCAAGTGATACATTACGCTTAGCAGGTTCATTAAATGCAGCCATTTCTGCAGCAGAATGACCATGGTTTTCGCCTGCATGGTGCGGATGCAATTCATCGTGAATCCGTTGCCCTTCCTTTTCAATCAATGCCTTCGGAATGTCGACTGGATTTTGCTCGAGTAATTTATCGAATACTTGGCTTTTAAGCTTTGCTTTGATTACTCGATCTAATTCACGCTCCAAATTTCTGCGAATTTCTGCGTTGAGATCTTCCAATTTACCGCTTTTGACGCCCAGCTTTTGAACCATAGCTTCATCCATTTCCGCCCGCTTGGGTTCTGATACTTTATGCACAGTCACAGCAAAGTCAGCCTTTTTACCAGCAAAATCGGCTGAATGGTATTTTTCTGGAAAAGTGACATGCAATACTTTCTCCGCGCCTGCACTTAAACCAATCAATCCTTCCTCAAATCCCGGTATCATCGATCGACTGCCAATGATGATGGGATAGTCATGCGCTTCGCCGCCACCAAATGCCTTACCATCGATGCTACCGCGAAAATCAATCACAACCTGGTCTTTGTCTTGCGCAGCACGATCCACTTTTTGCCACACGGTATACTGTTGGCATAAGCGATTTAACGCCACTTCTACGTCGGCATCTGTAATGTTTGCTATTTGTTTTTCGAGGGTATTTAATTCAAACTTCACTGCATCGACGGTAGGTACCACTTCAAACGTCGCCACAAACTCCAAAGGTTGTCCTGGCTCGATATTTTTGGGCTCCACCATGGGTATACCTGCCGGGTTTAATTTTTCTTGGTTGATGGCAGCATAGAGGGAGGATTGGATCACTTCACTTAATGCTTCTTGTCGTGCGGAATCACTGTACCGTTGTTTGATATAATCCAAAGGAATTTTGCCCTTCCTAAAACCATTCACTTTGACCGTTTTTGATAATTTAACGATATGCTTATCGTACGCTTCTTCCAGTGTCACGGCAGGAACGGTGATGGTGACACGACGTTCTAATTTGGTCGTTGATTCAACAGATACTTGCATAATACCCTCGGTAAAAAAATAAATTTTATAAATAAAAACAATCGATTATTAGTAAATTGAACCGCACTGATCGGTGATTATACCTCAGTTTTACCTAACACTAATAGAGTGCAATGCGAAAGGAGAGACTCGAACTCTCACGGGTTACCCCACTGGAACCTAAATCCAGCGCGTCTACCAGTTCCGCCACATTCGCTTTTCTTGAGAGGTTAAGAGTTATATACAAACCATTCGTTACAATCAAGCAGAATCGATTGAGCCAAGGCACTGATTGTACAATTTTGCTATTTTTTACATTTGAAGTGTGCTATAGAATGGATTATGGCGTATGGCCATTGGCTTACACTTTTGCAGGACAAATGGCGGGTGGTTAATATTTCCTTAAGGATGGTCGTGTATCGTAGGCAGCAATAATACAAAAATTGGGCAATTGATAATTCAATATTTTTGATACGCAGGGTTTGATCAAAAAAAGATAGCCATAATACATTACGAGGAAGAGGTGCGGTATGTTACATAAAGCAGGCAACAATCCTTTTGAGAGAGCATGCACAAAAGCAAAAAGAGCTACTTGGTGGGATAAAGCCAAAAAAGTGAAAGGAAAAATTCAGAAGGGCCTAACCAACTTTGACCCGCAAGAAGAAAGAGATGCTGGACTTTATCTTGAAGGACTACAGCCGCTGATAGATAACGATCCCATATTATCTAACGTGTTTTCTGCACTACTACCCAACTCAGTAACGAGCATGGCAGATTTTGACGGAACAACCCGCAATAATATCTATACTAATATACCATACAGTAAAATTCTCCCTTCTGTAGTCCGAGCGGTAACAGCAATAATGACTTGGGTTCATTTTTGCCAAGAAGAAAGTGGAAATAATGCGAGAGCTAGATTCGCCCTGGGCATAGATCATGGTTGTCGTGCAACGCTACAAGCAAATAATAGCGAAATTAGACTTCGATCATTGGAAAAAATCGAGTTAATATTAACATTAGTAGAAGCATCTCCATTAAGTGATACAGAAGCTGTACCTGATACAGCCAGGAGTAAAGTAGGAGCAGAACAATCGCATATTCACTTTAGATCTCAACTTGCGATCGCCATACACGAAATTAAGCTAAGCATAGAGACTGAAAAAGCAGCTCAAGTGCAACGAAGTATACAACAGGATATTGCTGAGCTAAATACGTCAATAGATACAACTGTCGGCCTATCTACTTATACTTTAGTTTACAATTTATTTTCAGGAACAGCTTTACCACAGGCCGTAACTTGGCAATTGATGGCAAGAAACAAGTCTTCAATCATAGAAACTTTTCTTACCGCGGGGCTACAAGAAGTCCTGGGGGATGCACTACAGGATGTCGCACCTGATGTATATTATTCTGATGTAGACAATAGAACACTAGGCCATTGTGGCAAACAACTCGATGGCCTCAATAAAATTACTCAACTTATCGAAGGTAGCACCAGTGTCGGCACAACCAGTGAACCAGGCAACCAGCCTACCATTGAAAGCGGCGCGCGTTTCATCCACCGCCTTCGTGCTCTGAGAAAACAGCAACACTTAAAATTTAATGATGCAGGGAAAATTGTCAGGACTATAGTCACATCTGAAGGTGTGCATAAGCAAGAAGAATTTGAGAGTGGCTTCAGCACTGAAATCATAAAGAGTCCTGATAGAGAAATAGCAATAGATAGGTTCATCAATATGTTAGCCCATCTACTCACATTAAAAACCAATTCACGCTCAAACAACCGCTACCACCACCTTTTAGAGGAATGCGGAAAAATTGGCGGATTAGCTATCTTATGGAAAACGCTTTCTCAAAATATAGAAACACACAATGAGCAATTCCTCCTTGATTTTCAAAAAGAGACAAAAGAAATTTATGAAGCACACGTACATCTACAAGGATCCAAAACAGATGCAAGAAACCTAAAGAGAGGAACTCCAGAATATACTAGAAGGGAAAACCTCAACAAAGCCAATTTCACATTCCAACAAGTAATTAGTGTACAAATAACAAATGCGCAAAGGTGCATAAGACTTATTCGAGAAAAACGTATTCAAGTTATGATAAAAATAAAAAATGGAGAAGTTTCTTATGTAGTAAAGTGTGAGGAGTTCATACAGGGATATAACCGAGATTGCCGCATTCAACGAATGCTTGGGGTGAATATTGCGGATGTGGAGATTGAAGAAAAAAAAGCCATGCTTAATAGAGCTGCTCACTTTGATGGAGCAATGCGAAGATCGCTCGAAGAAAAAGAAGAACAAAAAGAATTAACATCACCGCGCCGTGCCAATGCAACAGGATCAGTCTCGCCTACGCATTCTCGCACATCGTCAAGAACGCCCTCGGAAGAGGCATCAGATGATAGTGACACAACCTTATCATCAAATTCATCCTCTACAACAACGCGGTCAAGCAATCATTCAGACATGTCTGAGGATGGCGGCGGTACAACTTCATCATCAAGCAGACCATCGTCATCAAGAGAACCAAGCCCACCGCCTGCAGTAGCGCCGAAAAATCATCAGGGCAGCAGATCATCACGAGAAATAGTAGCAGGAGAACCTCTTACTGAAGCAACATCAAGAAGCAGCGCTCAGCCTTCAGTAGCAAGCACCGCTTCTGTGCAAACACAACTTCAGCACGCGAGAACGGTAGCAGCCGTATCAGAAACAACTACGATAGCAGAAAAAAAATGGGATATCGATAAAGAAGAAGATGAAAGAAATGACGCCGTTACGATACCTATGCACGGACATCCTATTCCTCCTACACCGATACAGTACATATCATCAGATATATCTCGTGTCAATCTATCGCCTTCCACATGGGACGATTTTGACTTAATCAATACTGCCCGTAAGAAAATGGATTATGCCCTTCTTACAAGAGAAAATAGAGGAGAACGAAATCTATTAGAAAGACTAGCCAAGTATTATTCAGAAGAAAGAAAATTCGATGAGAATGGATCTGTTCCTAACAATGACACACCCGTCAAAAAATTAATCCACGAAATAAATTCACGTGACGTAATTGCAACTTCATTAAAAGGAAAAATGATTTGGGCTTGGCGAGAATGGATTCCTTTTAAATCTTTTTTTACCTCGTTTTCAAGAGATAGAGGGATCGGCAAAGCAGCTAGGTTAAATTTATGTAAAGAAATGGTAGATGTATTTTGCAACATAATAGATAACCATAATGATACATTGGATAGCAATAACATTACGGATATGTACGACGAAGTGGCAGACAAGGTAAACAATCAAAAAGAATTCTGGAACCGCTGGAACCGCAAATTCAATGATGAGATACAAACGTTACTAAACAACCTATGGGACGCAAGAGAAAAAGCAATTAAGATGAGCAAGATAGATGTACTCAACAAGATAGAAAGTGCCATTCAAGAAGCGTCCAAAACATTGTTATATGAAGCAAACAAAATAACACTATTATTTAACTTAATAGAAACAAGAACAAACGGAGCGTTAAAACAAGCCGCACACAACAAACTTGAACCATATACATTCTCTACTATTTTAAACAATCTTACCGCATTGGAAGCAGAGTTAAAAACCGTTGAAAATTCAGATCAGCACGACGCACCACTACAAGAAAAATTAAATCAACTAGCAGGGTTAGCGCTGCTGTTAAGCGATAAAAATCAAGCCAACATGTCTAGCGCCATCGACAGAGTTCAGAGCTTATTAACCAAGGCTATCCAAGAAAGACAAATAGCAGAAATACAAAAAGATATCCCCGAAATACCAGTAGATGAGGAAAAGCTATCCGATTTAACAGCTGACGAAATAGTAATAAAACAGCTCTTTGCTCGCTTCACAGAAAAAGGCTTGGATTCCATCGAAGGGGCTAAAGTAAAATTAGAAAAATATACGCTCGATGTTATTTCAAAACATATTGAACAAGTAA
>Ga0206868_10037_pt1 | contig 38859 bp, 34 predicted proteins | sample Alteio_BWOrgCont_38_FD_152901 | JGI IMG/M metagenome (GOLD analysis project Ga0206868, IMG submission 152901) | Enriched cells from forest soil in Barre Woods Harvard Forest LTER site, Petersham, Massachusetts, United States -... | ecosystem: Environmental > Terrestrial > Soil > Temperate forest >... | reverse complement strand
CACAACAGATGCAGGTGGTTCAACCGCAATCAATGGCGGTAGTGTCTCAACGAGTGGCGCACAAACGTATAACGATGCGATCACCTTAGGTGCAAATACTACATTAGTCAGCACGGGCAATGGTGCAATTAACTTAGCAAGCACAGTAAATGGCGCAAAGACACTTACTATTAACACAGGTGGTGTAACGACATTCGGTGGCATCATCGGTGGCTCTACAGCCTTAACAAGTCTAACAACAGATAGCGCTGGCTCAACCGCAATCAATGGCGGCAGTGTTTCAACAAGCGGTGCACAAAGTTATAACGACAATGTTACATTGGGTGCTGATACTACGTTAACGGGTGTGGGTATTAGCTTAAATGGCACAGTCGTAGGTAACTCTCACTTCTTGAGCTTAGTCGATTCTGGCGCATCAATATTAGGTGGCGCTATCAGTGGATTAACAACATTTACAACGAATGCAGGCGGTTCAACCGCAATCAATGGTGGTAGTGTCTCAACAAGTGGCGCGCAAACCTATAACGACAATGTCACTCTCGGTGCTGATACCACATTAACGGGTGTAGGGATTAGCTTAAATGGCACAGTCGTAGGTAACTCTCATTTCTTGAGCTTAGTCGATTCAGGTATATCGACATTAGGTGGCGCTATCAGTGGATTAACAACATTTACAACGAATGCAGGCGGTTCAACCGCAATCAATGGCGGCAGTGTTTCAACGAGTGGCGCACAAACGTATAACGACAATGTCACACTCGGTGCTGATACCACATTAACGGGTGTAGGGATTAGCTTAAATGGCACAGTTGTAGGTAACTCTCACTTCTTGAGCTTAGTCGATTCTGGCGCATCAACATTAGGTGGCGCTATCAGTGGATTAACAACATTTACAACGAATGCAGGCGGTTCAACCGCAATCAATGGTGGTAGTGTCTCAACAAGTGGCGCGCAAACCTATAACGACAATGTCACACTCGGTGCTGATACCACATTAACGGGTGTAGGGATTAGCTTAAATGGCACAGTTGTAGGTAACTCTCATTTCTTGAGCTTAATTGATTCAGGTATCTCGACATTAGGTGGCGCTATCAGTGGATTGACAACATTCACAACTGATACCGCTGGTTCAACCGAAATTAATACCAACATCACAACAACCGGCGCCCAAAATTATAACGACACCATAACATTAGGCGCACCAATCACATTAACTTCAACTGCTGGAGATATCTCATTAAATGGAACGCTATCAGGAGGATCGCAAACGCTAACATTAACAGGATTAGCAGGCAGTGACCATGTATTTACTTTAAATAATATCTCATCTCTAGGCACGCTAACTGTTAATGGAGATGCTACTGTAACCAATACACTAGCATTGCTAGGAGGAGATGCTACTGTTTGGACTATAAATAATGGAACGTCTGGAGAAATTGCAAGTACACATATCAGCGGAAGCAGTACATTTAATAATATTCAAAATCTAATAGGTGGCTCAGGAAATAATACCTTTATCTTTAATAATGGCGCAACCATTGGCGGCAATATTATTGGCGGCAGCGGAATCAATAACACGTTAGATTTTAGTGCTTATTCAGCACCTGTTTCAGTGAATGCTACAACCGGCAAAGTAACAGGTATAATAGGTGGTACATTCGGTAATATTAACAAATTCATTGGCGGCACAAACATCAATAATACATTTACAAATTCAGCAAGTAATAATACATGGAATATTACGGAAGATAACGCAGGCTCTATCGCAGGTAATAATTTTACTAACTTTAGCAACTTATCGGGTGGCAACAACAATATTTTTGCTCTCGCTAATGGCAAGAGCATTGGCAGCATCAGTGCTACTGCAAATGGAACACTAGATTACAGTGTCTTCAATACACCCGTCTCTGTCAATATGAGCGCAGGCTCTGTCACGAATGTTGGCAGCTTTAGTGGCATTACTAACTTTATCGGCGGCACAAGCTCCAATACCTTTACGAATACAACAGGCAGCAATACCTGGAACATCACAGGTAATAACACTGGCTCAATTGATAACAAGAATTTCACAGCCTTTGGTAATTTAGTCGGTGGCAATGGTGATACATTCGCGTTAGAAAATCCAGGCGTCAATATCGATAGTATTACCGCTCCTAATGGTACATTAAACTACAGTAATCCTGCGTATACTGCGAATATATCTATCGATGTCAACACTTCTTCTGCTCCTAACGTCGGCAGCTTTAGCAACATTCACAACTTCATCGGCGGCAGTGGCTCCAATACATTTACAGGCCTAAATACAGGCAACACATGGAATATTACTGGCAATAACACAGGCAGCATTGAAGGTGATACATTCAATGGATTTAACAATATAATCGGTAGCACCTTACATGATAACACTTTTATTTTCTCCCCGAACGCTAAAATTAGTGGCTCGATTAACGGAGGAAATGCAGGAGTGAATACACTGGATTATAGTAGCTATCCTACCAGCGTTACCTTGACGCTTAGTGTCCCCTCTACCGGAGATGAATTTAACTCAGGCTCTATAGTGGATAATACGAACATATCAATGGGCTCTTTTGTAAACATTAAAAAACTGGTGGGATCTGCTGCAGATTTAGCTACAATCATACTTCCTAATAACAAATCTATCTCTGTTACCTATACTAACCCAGCACATACCTCTGGCTCTATTGGTGACCCATTCTTCTTTGTCAATGCAATGCTGCAAAATGCCCCACCGCCAGCACCACCGGCACCGCCTGTTCCACCTCATTTTTCTACGACTATTCCAGAGATAGTGCAAGTCATGGCATCACCACCTATCTCGGTTGCTTCGGATTCATCCTCTGCATCATCTCCTACAGAGGCCAACGATTTCTATTTCAGCATAACGCCACACTATGAATCTATAGAAAAAAATATTGATCAACTGGTTCACGAACAAGAAACGCTAGACAAAAAATTGGCTAAGAAATTCAAAATGGCAGTCTCATTTTAACCTAGATTTAGTGCAGTAGCCTCTCGCAGTAGATTCTAACTGCCTTAAGCCCTATAATTTGCCAACGCTGTTACAATTTCATCTTCCATCTTACGGTATTTCCAAATATTCCCATGCCGCCCATTAACGATAATCACAAAAGCAAGCGCTTCTTTATCTTTATTCATCGCATATCCTGCCAACGACACAACGCCTGATATTGTCCCTGTTTTTGCACGCACACGTCGCGCCACATTATACAAACGATGCTTGAGTGTTCCATCTACGCCAGCAATAGGTAAAGCAGAAATGAATGGATAACTGGTGGGCGCATGGTGATAAGCAAAATTTAATACGGTCATCATTTGTGCCGGTTTAATACGGTTATCCGGTGACAATCCAGAGCCGTCCAAGATAACCATTTGATAAGGGTCAACCTCTGCTCTTTGCGCCAACACCCCTTTCACGGCTACGCTACCATTTTGCCAGCTACCTGGCTGCTTACTGTAAAGCTCTCCCATCTTTTTAAATAAAGAACCCGCGATAATATTATCCGATTTTTTTAACATTTCTTTCACGAGCATAGACAGAGGCTTGGAGTGATGTATAGCAATCGTCGACAAGTCAGCCGTCGCAGAACCTGCGGTGATATCACCATTGACTTGCACGCCATAACGTCTAAATAACCAATGTAGCAACGATTTGTTATAACCCATAATATCGCCAATGACAGTGCTAGCACCCCAAGCATAATGTCCTTTCGGTATGCAGCCACTGATTGCGATGCCATTATTCGCTGTTGTACTCAGCTGCACATAGCAAGAACGAGTATGGCCACGTCTGTTTGTCATGACAGAATTTTCTATGCCTGAATAATAATAATTAGGATTCGCAACCACATTTGCTCTGTGTCCTGCCACTTTAGCCGGTGCAATTTTAAAAGATAAACAATTATGGTTAATGATGCTCGCATTAATCGGCGCCGCATAACAATATTGTTGATCATGAGCGCCCCAGCCTGGGCCAATATTAGACTGGTCATATGCCGTGGTATCAATGTATACATTGCCTGAGATTCCACGGATATTTTGTGATTTCAATGCCACTAGCAAGTCGGTTAAATCTGCATAAGTTAGAGAGGGATCGCCGCTGTGCACCAAATAAACGTTACCTTTAATGATGCCATTGCTTATGTGGGTTGCATCCGTTAGCAAGCGAGTCTGGAAAGTATAGTCAGGCCCTAAGTAAAGTAAGGCTGCTTCTGCCGTCACAATTTTCATAATGCTCGCTGGCACAAACAAATCATGTGCATTTTTACTATACAACAAATCGCCGGAATGCATAGACTTGATCTGTATCCCTACATCCGCGCTAGTGCCGGCTTCAGCTGTAATCCTGTTTAGTCTGGCGATAAGATTTTGCTTACCTTCAATGGGGGTAGAATAAGCCAAGGCACCTGTTTGTAATAGATTAATAACGCTGAAAAAAACGGCCAAAGCCACGCTGTACCCACATCTCATGTTCTTGCCTAACTCCCTAGTTCCAATGAGGAAGCTTACTAAAGTTAAGGGTGGCAGTAAATAACATATGTGGATTTAGCTCTGAGCAGTGCGAAGCTGAACAGTTACTGTTATACTTTCAGCATAGATACAAAGAGGAAACTCAGAATGAGCAAATACCCTAAACTCGACCATTTTGTCAGTGAAATCGACCAAGATCTCCAAGCCTTTGATAAAAAACATCCTCAGCCATCTCTTTCGCAACAAAAAGAGAAAGAAAAATATGCGCGCATTTATTATTTACGCGATGTGGCTGACAGACCAGAACAAATTAAACAACTATGGGAAGATTTCTAGTGCGATCCTTTTTAGAGCGATTATTACCATTTATATTGCTTGGCATTATGATCGTATTAGGCGTAGTAGGAATTGTTTTGTTTTCTTATTTATTGATTTTCGGAGCGTTGATAGGATTAATTTTATTTATCGTCGCTTGGGTTCAGGGATTATTCCAAAGTAAACAAAAAAAGGCGTCTAGGCTTCAGCAAAAGCGGGGGCGGATTATTGATCATGATAATTCGTAATCGCTTGCCCTTATTCCATTAAGTTAAGAGTTTCGTTGCGTCCCTTCTTCAACACTGTCACAACCCCGCAAAATTTTCGTCCTTTGTCCTCCACAAAAACACTGGGTTATCACGAAAATTTGTGCGGGGTCTGGTAACGGCTGCAACAAGAAAACAGAAACACAGATTGAAACCGCTACCGGATCCCAATGGCACTACCTTAAGCCTAAGTAAAACTCAATCTTGCTTCAGTGGCAGAGCGTCATCCTAGCCAGGATGCCGCCCCACACTAGACAGAAGCAGTAACCTTATTCGGCATACTGGGTAGGATCCAGTTTTTTAGCAGCTCAGCGTGTGACTTTGTTAAGCCGCTAAAAAACTGGATCCTACCCAGCAACGCCTTCGGCCGCGATTGCTTCGATCAAGCACGGGGGGCGTTACTGGCTGACGCTCTGCCACTGAAGCAAGACCGCATTTACTTAGGGTAGTGCCATTGCTACCGGATCCCGCACAAAAACACGTAACAAAGACTTGTTTTCCTAAACAGGATAAGGGACGCGTTTTTTGCGGGATGACCAGTTAAAACACGCAATAGCAGTCGCGTTGTTGTCAATGTGATCTGATAAATTTTTAAAAACCCTGCTTTCGCTTCCTAGTTTAAATACTATGACGTCTCTGCGGTTGCTCATCTAACTCTCTATTTCTTCCCCTATACTCTCCGCTTCTTGCTTCATTAGGAACATTTTCTATTAAACTACGAGCCAAAGTAGCACTTGCATTGAGCTTGCTCATTTTTTCAATAAAGAGTTCGCCATGGGATTTCCAGAATTTATAGGTTTTTTCAGAGTCAGAGAAATAAGAAATAAACGCCCAAACAAGGCCCGGCACAACCAATATGCAGGCTATATAACAAGCGATATTACGATTTTGGCTTAAAGTATCCTTAAAACCCTGGTCTTGAAGGAGAGTTGTTAAATCCGTAATGTTTGTTATTTTATCTACTTCGCTTTGTTTTTGTCTTACTATTTCATCCACCGTCTTTGAACTAGCAACTATTTGCTGTAGATATGTTTTATATTCTTCCACAAGATCAGAGAGCGGTTTTTTAAGATTCTCTAAAATAGCCGAACCTATGTTGTAGGCTTGACTATCAATTAATTCCCGAAACTCATCCTTTGAAAAATTCATTGTAGCAGCGGAATCAACAGGAAAATTCCATTGAATATCACATTCTATTTCATTAGCAATGACGAGTAATTTTTCCATCTCAACATTAAAATACTGGCCAAATACCCTATAAATATGTTCTATTTTGAAAGCTTCGTTGGCTATAACAATTTTTGTTGCCATTGCAAAAGCAGCAATAACATACAGTTTTGGCTCTCTAACGTCATCACCTCTAATTATTTTACGAATTTTCTCAATTTCTTTTTCTTCGCCCTCTATTTCTTCCCCTGAAGAGAATGCTTCAAATTCATCACTTCCAACATTGTCATTTTTTTTACTGTAAAATCGCTTTTCTAAAATAAACAGCGTGCAATAGATAAGGCGAAGCATTGTATATTCCTGGACATCTTCATTTGTTATCTTCTCTTTTTGGTGATTGCCTATATTTTTTTTAGGTTGCTTACGTTCCCATGCCTTTATTTTCTCCTCATACTCTGGAAAATGACCCTTAAATTTCTCGGCTTGTATTGTAAGCTTTTGTCGAAATGCTTCTTCTTGTGTATCTCCTTTTATTCTCTCTCTGTTTTCTGCACTCTTCTTTTCTGTTCTTTCTTCTATTTCTGTCTTTTTTTCCTCTTGTTCCCCTTCTTTTTCTTCTGCTTCTGCTTTTGCTTCTGCTTTTGCTTTTGCTTCTGCTTTTGCTTCTGCTTTTGCTTTTGCTTTTGCTTCTTCTTCTGTTTCTATATGAATATCACGAGATACATATGCAGAAACTGCACACAATTTTTTAAACGTGTCAACCTCTAAAGACCGACTAATCTTCTGTATTACGATATTATCTCCAACGCGTACGTTTTCTTCCAGCTTCTTTAGCATTGCAACTGTAGAATTAACCTCACGCTTTAAAGCTAATGCCGTATCTTCATAATCACTAAAGCGCCGAAAACTTCGCATCACATTGACCCCAGCCTAAAACATCTTACTTTTTGAACACCAATTACTCAGTTCTAATACACTTACAATCAGAATTCAACATTTTTTTTTGTGCGAGAGCGGCTTGTTGTAAAATAACGGTATGATTCAAAGAATTAACGTAGAGTTATAACAATCCATTTGTTCTCATCCAATCATCATTCGCCAATTTTGTTAAATAATTGCGCAAGCAGTCAGGTAAAATGACGACGCATTTCTGTCCTTTCTGCAATCGCTTAGCCGCTTGCAGTGCCGCCCACACAGCGGTGCCTGAAGACCCGCCGACGAGCAAGCCTTCTTCTTTAATCAATCGTCGTGCTGTTGAAAATGAATCTTTGTCGCGCACTTTGACATACTCATCCACCAAACTATTATCTAATATCTCCGGAATAAAATCGTACCCTATGCCTTCCACCAAAAAAGGATGCGCCTCTCCTCCACCTAAAATCGAACCGTAAGGGTCAGCACCTATAATTTGAATAGAGGGATTCACTTCCTTCAACCTTTTTGCCAAACCCGTAATAGTTCCACCGGTTCCAACACTGATTACCACCATTGCCAAGTTCTCGCCTACATCATCTAGTATTTCTTGGGCTGTCAACGTGTAATGGGTTTGAATATTGGTTGGATTAGTATATTGATTTAAAGAAAATGAACGCGGTATTTCATTTAATAATTTTTTAGCAAGAGAAATATGGCTATCTGGATCATTCCAAGCGGCTGTCGTCGGTGTACGGTAAATGGTTGCACCGAGCGCTTCCATCACCGCTTGTTTTTCACTGCTTATTTTTTCTGGCATTGTGATAACGACTTTATAACCTTTTACCGCAGCTACCATCGCAAGACCAATGCCGGTATTTCCTGATGTTGCTTCAATTAATGTATCGCCCGGTTTAATTTTCCCCTGCTGCTCCGCTTTTTCAAGCATACTGAGAGCAACTCGATCTTTGACTGAACCGCCCGGGTTTAAAAACTCACATTTCCCATATAACTCACATACTAAACCTTGATTGACTTTATTCAACCGGACTAAAGGTGTTTTACCCACCGCTTGCAAAATCGTATCCATACGCATGTGTGACTCCTTCTTTCCGTGACTATGAATCCACAATGGTAAATGGCATGTCTTGGGATTTGGTCACATGGCAACGGTAACTGCTAGCCACTGGCGCCAATATGCCTTTTAATGTGATAGTCATCGATTGACCTGCTAAAATACCATCTTCTAACTGACAGAAATTTTTTATTTTCGCACGAGGGCCAAAAGTCAAACTAGACGTCGTGACTCGATAAGTATGGCCATAAGTAAATGCAACCCAATAATTATCTTTTTGATGAATATCAAACAAATAGGGTGAAACAAGCCCTGTCTCCTCATCGCGCACAATCAATAACCAAGTCGGTTTACCATAGATATTCTGAAAATACGTATTGATTTGCAAGACTTGGCCAATAGGATCATTTGCTTGAGCTATATTGACCATCATCCCTAACGTGATCAATAATTTTAGCCAACCGGTTTTCTTTACTTTCATAAAAAGCATTACTACCCAGAAAAGATTTAGTTATTATATACCAATATCCTCACAAAGACTGGATTTTAGAATAATCATGCCAATCTGTTTACAACAAGGTTTAGTCGTTAAACGATCACTTATTCATGGTTATGGCGTCTTTGCTGATAAAACATTTGAACAAGATAGTCTTATTGAGGAATGTTGCGTCATCGTCTCCACTGGACAAGACGCTATTTTGAAAAATTATTATTTTCAAAATGCAGATGTTTGCTTGCTTCCCACTGGCTATGGATTAATTTACAACCATGCAGATGAGCCTAATGCGGCTTATTATTTTGATCAATCCCGTCACTTGTTGATATTCCGATCGCTGCGTCGCATTCAACCAGGTGAAGAAATCGTGATTCGCTATGGCAAGACTTGGTTTTCTAACAGAAAGTTATCTGTCAGAAAAATGGCTAAGTGGCACAAATGGTTACGCTTTTGGGTAAATAAGCCCTTACGAACAACGCTTGTCATCATGGCGCTATTGCTCGCTAATCAATGGCTGCACGTATTAGCTGGACGATAACCAATAAAAGCAAAAGGGTAAAACCCACTAGCGACCAAGCAGCTAAACTTAAATGCAAAAACTCCCACCCTGTCTGAGAACATTCCATACCGCCCTGCCAAACCTCTTGAATAACTTTTTGAATGGGAAGAGCGCGCAGGAGATAACTTAAATTTGCACCACAATCGCCCGAGGTAACCGGAGGCGATAGTTGCAGCCACACTTGGCGGCCTGACAGCAATATACCGCAAGCGCCTATTAAGAATCCTGAAAAACCGAGCCACAGGTTACCCCATTTTTTTAGTTTTAAAAGTGTGCCGGCGAGAAAAATGATGCTCAGCATAACCATGGTAATGCGTTGTAATAAACATAAAGGGCAAGGAATCATCCCTTCAAAGGTTTGTAAAAAAAAGGCTGTGCCTAATAAAACCACGATTAAAATCAATCCTAGTAAATAAATGCCTCGAAAACACGTGTTATTTTTCATTGTCATTACCTTATATCGCTATACTCTTCAGGTATTCTAAGCTTTTTTTCTGGCAGATTACCACTGGTGATGCTCCATCAGCCAATTCTGTAAAATCAACTGCGCTGCCACGCTATCCACTTGGCCATCCTGCAAGGCTTTATACCCTCCTTGGTTAAACAAACGCTCCCGAGCATCCTTAGTACTTAGCCTTTCATCCACCCCATAAACAGGCAACCCATATCGCCCCTCAAGCGCGGCACTAAACGCTTGCGCTGCCTGCGTTAAAGGCTGTTCTGTGCCATCCATATTCAATGGGACACCAACGATTAATGCGTCAGGCTGCCATGTTTTAATTAACTTGCTGAGCTCGTCCCAGAGGGGAACGCCTTGATTAGCTTTAAGGGTGACTAAAGGGCGGGCCGTTTGTGTAATGGTTTGACCAACCGCCACACCAATCCGCTTCATACCAAAGTCAAAGCCAAGCAAAATTTTTTGTTCCTTATTTTCCATCATGCATATGCTCGTTAATGCCCAGAAGCCGCATCCCAATTATCACCTACACCGACAGACACCAGCAAGGGCACTTTTAACGTTGCAGCATTCATCATACAAGCACGCACTTGGTCAATCAAAATAGCAACCTCCGCTTCAGCGACTTCAAAAACAAGCTCATCATGCACTTGCATAATCATTTTGGCATCCAAAGAATGGGTTTGTAGCCAGTGATCTAGCTGAATCATAGCACGTTTGATGATATCTGCCGCAGAGCCTTGAAGAGGCGCATTAATCGCTGTACGTTCTGCGGCTCGCATTCGCAGTATTTGGCTAGAGTTAATTTCTGGCAAATATAATCTTCGCCCCCACAATGTTTCAACATAACCTTGTTGGTGCGCTTGCGCGCGCGTATTTTCCATATACGTTTTTACGCCTAGATAACGCGCAAAATAACGGTCAATGTAGGTTTGTGCCGCATTGCGATCCACACCTAATTGTTTTGCCAATCCAAATGCGGACATGCCATAAATCAGGCCAAAATTAATAGCCTTTGCGCTACGCCGTTCATCTTGAGTAACGTTCTCTAAAGGTATACCTAATACCTCCGCCGCTGTCGCACGGTGAATATCCAAATTTTGCGAAAATGCTTGCAACAATCCTGCATCATTTGAAATGTGCGCCATAATGCGTAGCTCTATTTGCGAATAATCAGCGCTCACAATTTTATATCCTTTGGGTGCAATAAACGCTTGCCGAATACGGCGACCCTCTGGCATGCGCACAGGGATATTTTGTAAGTTTGGCTCGGAAGAAGATAAACGTCCTGTTGCTGCACCTGTTTGATTATAAGAAGTGTGAACCCGATGTGTTTGAGGATTAACTTGTTCTGGTAATCTTTTAATATAAGTCGTGATTAATTTGCTCAAACTACGATATTCAATAATTAATTTTGGCAAAGGATATTCTAGCGCTAACTCTTGCAACACGGGATCTGCTGTTGAAGGTTGTCCCGTGGGTGTTTTTTGTAATATAGGCAAATTTAATTTAGAAAATAAAATTTCTTGTAATTGCTTGGGTGAATTCAAATTAAAGGTGCCACCGGCCAATAATGTTATTTCTTGATCGAGTTGGTTTAATCTTTTTTCTAATTCTGTATTCTGATTTTTAAGCATGATGACATCGATTAAGACACCATTTCTTTCCATACGTGCTAATACAGGAATCAATGGTATTTCAATTTCTTCGAAAACGGATTTCAATCCAGATTCTTTGATTAATCTAGGCCAAAGCGTTTGGTGTAACTGCAATGTGACATCCGCATCTTCTGCTGCATAAGTCGCTGCTGCGGGAATGGGAACATGATTAAATGTAATTTGTTTTGCGCCCTTGCCTGCCACATCTTCAAAATGAATAGTGCGCCAACCTAAATATTTTAATGCCAGCGAATCCATATCGTGGTTTGGGCTATTGCTATCTAAGATATAGGATTCTAGCATCGTATCATAAGCAATACCGCGTAATTCAATTCCATGATTAGCAAGCACTTCCATATCGTATTTAATATGATGGCCTACTTTTTTGATAGATGGATTTTCAAGAAGTGGCTTCAATTTCGTTAAAACAGTTTCGCGATTTAATTGCAGCGGCGCCCCTTCATAATCATGCGCTAAAGGAATATACGCAGCGCTTCCGGGTGTGAGTGCAAAAGAAACACCTACAATAGTAGCTTCCATGTAATTCAAGCTAGTGGTTTCGGTATCAAAAGCGATGAGCGTGGCTTGTTCCAGTTTATTTAGCCAGATTGCGAATGCTTCTTCCGTTAAAATGGTTTCATAATTTGCATATTTATTCTGAGTAGTAACAGATGTTTTTTCTAATAATGCATTTAGCCAACTTTTAAATTCCATTTCTTGGAATAATTTTTTTAATGTTTCTTCGTCGGGTGCCTTGCGTTTTAAATCGGATAATTGAAATGGTAATGGTACGTCTAATTTAATGGTCGCTAATTTTTTTGCTAAGGGAAGCTGAATAAGGGAAGCGCGTAAATTTTCTCCCACCTTTCCCTTGATATTCTCTGCATGGGCAACCAAATTATCGAGTGAATCATATTCCGACAGCCATTTAATAGCTGTCTTAGGGCCTACCTGTGGAACACCAGGTATATTATCGGATGTATCGCCTACTAGTGCTAAATAATCGATAACTTGATTTGGAGAGATACCCATTTTTTCTTTTACTGCTTCAGAATTCAATACCGTGTCTGTCATGGTATTCACTAATGTAATGTGTTGATCAACCAATTGCGCCAAATCTTTATCCCCTGTCGAAATAAGCGTAGGATATTGCTGGCTTGAGGCTATTTTTGCGAGAGTGCCAATAACATCATCGGCTTCAACACCCTCTTCTATTATTAAGGGTAAACCAAGTGCACGGATGATGGTATGGATAGGTTCTATTTGTTGTACTAATTCGGCCGGCATTTCTTTACGGTTAGCTTTGTAAAGTGCATAGAGCTCCTCTCTGAATGTTTTGCCTTTCGCATCAAAAACAACAGCAATACAGTCAGGGTCATATTCTGTTAAAAGACGGCGTAGCATATTAACGACACCGTAGATAGCCCCAGTGGGAAATCCTTTAGAATTGGTCAAGGATGGCATGGCGTGAAAGGCGCGGTATAGATAAGAAGAACCATCAACTAAAATGAGAGATTTTTGCATGGGGCTAATGTTCCATCTTTAGTAACGAATAAACTTCTTCGTCTGTGGTTTGGGAAAAATCATCGTAGTATTGTCCTACTGCATAAAAATCATTTGTTTTTAACGGGCAAATAAGCTTGTCAGCAAGTGTTTTTATTTTTTCACAAGTCGTAGTTTCAGCAACGGGGACTGCAACAATAATGCTAGTTGGTTTTAATTGGCGTAGTGCTTTTATGGCGACACGTAATGTTGCACCAGTTGCTATGCCATCGTCTATGAGGATAACTCTTTTTTCTTTAATAATAGGAAAAGGTTTATGCCCACGGTAGTTGAGTTCTCGACGTTTTAATTCTTCTGATTCTGCATGGATGACTACATCTATATCTTTTTGTGCAATAGCCAGATTGCGAATGATATCTTGATTAAAAAAAGTGACGTTTCCCATAGCGATAGCACCCATCGCTAATTCTTCATGTCCAGGAACACCTAATTTACGTACGATAAATACGTCCAAGGGTACATTAAGTATCTTTGCAACTTCAAAAGCAACAGGGACACCGCCGCGCGGCAAAGCGAGTATGATCACATCTGTGCAATTGGCATAAGATTTTAATTCTTGTGCAAGTACTTTGCCTGCAGCATGACGGTCTTGGTACTTATCCATTTTATTGGACCCCTTTAGCGGTTTACTTTCCAATACAAAAACTTGAAAATATTTCCCCTAATAAATTATCTGATGTAAATGCCCCGGTGATTTCACTTAACGCTATTTGTGCTTGTCTCAAATCTTCTGCTACTAACTCACCTGCTTGATGTATTCTTAACTGTTGTAAGCCATTTTCTAAAAAAAAATGAGCTTTTTCCAGCGCATCTATGTGTCTACGTCGTGCAGAAAAAATGCCTTCATTCGTTGTTTGTAATCCAACACAGGCTTTAATTTGTTTTGTTAATAAGTCCATGCCTATGCCAGTTTTAGCAGATAACGAAATTTCTATCGTATCTTTTTGTTGTGTAATAGATGGAGATTGCCCTAGTAAATCAATTTTATTTCGAACAGTAATAACAGCAGATTTTTCTGGTATTTTTTTGATAAAATCGCTTAGCTCTATTGCAGCAGAACAAGTGGCATCGACTACAAATAAAATGAGATCAGCACGTTCAATTTCTGTGTGAGCTCTTTTAATACCTTCTTGTTCGACTATATCATTACTTTCACGTAATCCTGCTGTATCGATAATATGAATAGGCATCCCATCAATAACAATATATTCTTTTAACAGATCTCGTGTTGTACCGGGAATATGAGTGACTATTGCAACTTCTTTACCACTTAATCGATTCAATAAACTTGATTTACCTACGTTAGGTGATCCAGCAATAACGACTGTAATGCCATCACGTAATAAACTACCTTGCACAGCATTCTTTTGAATTTCTTTTAACAGGGCGATAATACCAATGAAATTATTTTCTATTTGTTTATCTGCTAAAAAATTAATTTCTTCTTCAGAAAAATCAATAGCTGCTTCAATATAGGCTCGTAACTGAATTAATAAATTCACTAAAGCATCAATTTTATCAGAAAATTGACCTTGCAAAGAACGCATTGCCGCACGTGCAGCTTGTTCCGATGAGGCATCAATCAAGTCAGCTATGGCTTCTGCCTGAACTAAGTCAATCTTATCATTTAAGAAAGCACGTTCTGTAAATTCACCAGGTTTTGCTAATCGAGCGCCTAACGATAAAATGCGATGAATAAGGGCATCAATAATAATAGGCCCACCGTGCGCATGTAATTCCAATACATCTTCACCTGTAAATGAATGAGGTGCTGGAAAAAAGAGAGCAATGCCTTGATCTATTGTTTTAGCAGAGGAATCAAGAAAGGCAGTATAGATGGCATAACGAGTACGCAGCGGTTTTTCTAGGATAGCTTCTGCTATTTTTTTTACTAATTTACCAGAGACCCGAACGATGGCCACTCCGCCACGCCCAGGTGGAGTGGCAAGAGCGACGATGCTATCCAAATCGCTATTTTGCATTATCGTGTTTTTTCTTTTTCTCAGGTTTATTCACGTTACGCATGATAAACCACTGCTGCAAAAATGAAAGTGTATTGTTGACGAACCAGTATAGCATTAATCCTGCTGGAAAATTCATAAACAAAGCCGTAAAGACAATTGGCATTAACATCATTATCTTAGCTTGGGTAGGATCTGGTGGTGGTGGATTTAACCGTTGTTGTAAAAACATAGATAAACCCATTAACACAGGCAATACATAAAATGGATCTTTTGTTGATAGATCATGTATCCACAAAATAAAAGGTGCTTGTCGTAATTGTACGCTTTCAATGAGTACCCAGTATAATCCGATGAAAACAGGAATTTGTACTAGTATAGGTAAACAACCACTCATAGGATTTACTTTTTCTTTTTTATAGAGTTCTAAAGTTGCTTGAGTAAATTTTTGTTTATCATCACCAAAGCGTTCTTTCAATGAATTAATTCGAGGTTGTAACTTTTTGATTGCACTCATTGAGCGATAGCTTTTAGCAGATAAATGGAAAAACATTAATTTTATAATGACGGTGACTAAGACAATAGACCAACCCCAATTACCTATTATATTGTAAATGTGTTGCATCATCCAAAAAATAATGCCTGAAATAAACCAGAACCAACCATAATCAATCGTCAATTTTAAGCTCGGCGCTGCTTTTTCTAAATCATCTGCAATAGAAGGGCCCGTATATAATGTTGCATGGGTAGTAACGGTTTCTCCTGGCTGGGCAGTCATTTTATCACTTATCATACCAATTATATTTAGCCCGTCGCTGGTTACACGGGAGAAATAATGTAAAGGCATTGTATTATCAGGTACCCAAGCACTCACGAAATAATGTTGGATCATCGCTGCCCAACCATCTGTAATCGTTTCACTTAGATTTTTTGTGTGCATATCACTAAAAGAAATTTTTTGGAATCGTTTTTCTGGGCTTGATATAGCAGCACCAAAGTAAGTTGCTGTTGTACTTAAGCGGCTTTGATGTGCATTCTCTCCAGAGTCTTTACGCAATAATTGAAGGTAAAGATTTCCATTCCAAGCTTGTTTGGATCGATTTTCAATTTGATATTCTACATTGACATCATATTGATTGCGTTTAAAAGTAAATGTTTTTATTATTTTAATACCTTGTGCATTTTGCCAATGTAGTTTTACACGTGTTTCCTGTTCTTGAGGCGCTAGTACATAGTCTTCTTTTTCTGCTGTATAAGTAGTTTGACCTTTCATAGTATCAGGATCTTCAGAATTCAGTAAACCACTTTGAGCTAAATACCGACTATCAGGCAAATCATTTAATAATAAAAAAGGCTGGCTTGAATGTAATTCAGTAGGATATTTCAGTAATTTAACTTGTACAATGTTGCCGCTTGTTGTGTCGATGTCGGCTTGTAATGTATCCGTCGTAACATGAATAAGGTGTTGGCTAGACGTTGTTGTAGGTGTTCCTGTTGAGTGAGGAAGAACAGTTTGACGAGTCGTTCCAACAAGTTCTGGAATATATGTTCTAGCATTATTTTCAACAGGAGTAGGAGTTGGGGCAACAACAGTATGTTCTTTTTCCCAAGCTTGGTAAAAAAGTAATAAAATGCCAATAATAACACCGTATAAAGCGATGCGAAGAGAATCAAGTAATTTAGTGAACATGAGATATTTTTTCCGGTACAGGGTCAATGCCGCCTTGACACCAAGGATGGCAACGTAAAATTCGTTTTAGAGATAAATAGCATCCACATAAAACACCATGAGATTGGATGGCCTCAATAGAGTATTGAGAGCAAGAAGGATAAAAACGACAACAACAACCGAATAATGGACTTATCAAATACTGATAAGCTTTTAAGAGAAAATTCAAGAATGTGCTAATAATTTTTCCCACAATTGGTCTATGCCTTCGCGTAATTTTTGTTTGCCTAATTTATCACATTGTTGTCGAGCAATGATAATAATGTCTAATCCTTTTAATTTTTCTTTATGTTGGCGAAAACTTTCCCGTAATATGCGCTTCACTTGATTTCTAATCACTGCACTGTTGATAGCGCGTTTTCCTATGACTAATCCTAACCTAGCGTTGAGTTTTTGGTTTGGTTTAAATAAAACCAAAAAACAGCGTTGACTGACCTTATTTGATTTATCAAATAACGACTTATATTCTGCTTTGTTAGTAAGTCTATGGCTGCGAGGAAAACTCAAGTTGTTTTTGTTCAGTGAGATTTTTACACAGTCAGTTGCTTTCGGCCTTTGGCACGGCGCTTGTTTAATACGGCTCGCCCGTTTTTCGTTGCCATGCGCGCCCTAAAGCCGTGAGTTCTTTTTCGCTTAATTGCACTGGGTTGGTACGTTCTTTTCATGGGATTCCTACCATTCGCTATTTTTTAAATTCAGGTTGGCTATGATAGGTAGCATTCGGGGTATTGTCAAACGGTTTGAATTTGTTAGGTTCCTCGTATTATTAATATTATCTTTTATATAATTCTTTATTTTGTAGCTTTTATTATATAAGAAGGGATTATCTGTGGAAAAAGATTAAATTTTAATATTTTTCAACTAATTATACTTGTATTAATCTGTGTATAACTGATTAATCTACTGTTGTGTAACATGTACTGGTGTGGGTAAAAATGAGTGAATGTTGATTTATTGAGGTTATGCACACACAATGCCTAGCTTTTTGAGAGCTTATTAACAGCCTATCGGTGGTTCTATGGATCTGAGTAGCTGGTTGGATTGGATTAAATCGTTGCATGGTAAGGAAATTGATTTTAGCCTGGAGCGTACGGCGCAAGTGGCTGAAGAATTAGGGTTACTTAACCCCAGTTGCCCTGTCGTAACGGTTGCAGGTACAAACGGGAAGGGATCTTGCGTTGCTGGTATAGAGGCAGTGATGCTGGCAGCAGGGTATCAAGTGGGGGCTTTTACGACGCCTTTTTTGTTTCGCTATAACGAACAAGTGCGCTTGCAAGGTGTGCCTGTAGGAGATGAAGTGCTATGTGATGCATTTGAATGTGTTGCTAAAGCACGCGGCTCGTTGACATTGACTCTTTTTGAGTTTGGCACGTTAGCGGCGATGGTCATTTTTAAAAAAGCTAAACTTGATCTTTGGATACTGGAAGTAGGTATGGGCGGCCGCTGGGATGCGGTTAATGTAATTGATGCTGATGTGGCTGTTGTTTCAAATATTGCAATTGATCATGTCGCTTGGCTGGGTAACACGCGCGATGCAATTTCTTTTGAAAAAGCAGGTATTTTCCGTCCGAACAAGCCCGCAGTGTACGGTGATCTTGAACCGCCCGATCCATTAGTTCATTACGCTAACATACTTGGAACGCCTTTATTTTTTCAGGGTAAACAATTCGGTTTTGTTGAAAAAGATAAAAGCTGGGATTGGTGGAGTGAAAAGACAAGGTTAACTGGTTTACCTTTGCCACAGCTGATGTTACAAAATATGTCGACCGTATTAATGTCTGTCGAGTTATTACAATCTAAACTGCCAGTTCCGTCTATTGCAATTCAACAGGCTTTGCAGAAAGTCGCGCTACCTGGCCGTATTCAAGTAGTGCCAGGCGAAGAAGTAACACATATTTTAGATGTATCTCATAATCCTGACGCAGTGGCTTTATTAGCACGTTACTTACGCAAAAGTAGTGGAGCTGAAAAAACGCATGCTGTTTTTTCAATGTTAGCAGATAAAGATGTAGCAGAAACTATCTTGGCTATCCAAGATGTTATTGATTATTGGCACGTGGCACCTTTAACGACAGAGAGAGCAGCGTCGGGGATGATGTTAACGCACGCGTTCCATGAAGCCAAAATAGAAAAAGTTTCTTTTTACAAAACTATTCCAGATGCTCTAGTAATGGCAAGACAACAGGAAAATTCAGCAAAAAAACGCGTGGTTGTGTTTGGGTCATTTCATACTGTGGCAGAGGCTAATGTGTAACCCATAACGACCACGGCTTTAACAGTGTTAATGCAGTCAATGCTTTCGAAACTTTAATGCTCCGTGCATGAGTTGCTACGTCGTGTACGCGCAAGTAATCAACGGATTGATTGGCTAAATACAAAGATACTACCAAGGTTTCAAGGTCGCGCTCTGCGGCGGGTTGCGCGGTAAATTGTGTTAAGAAAGATTTGCGAGAATGGCCTACTAACAAGCGGACACCCAGTTGATGAAATACAGCAATGTTTTTTATGATTTCCAAAGATTGTTCGGCTGTTTTGCCGTAGCCTATTCCAGGATCAAAAATTAAACGGTCGCGAGCAATCCCCGTTTTTTCTAATTCATCCAAACGATTTTCAGCCCACTGATAAACAAGCGCGACAGGATCTTGATCTAATGGTAACAAAATATTTTTGTTTGCTGGGACACCCAGATGGTGCATGAATACAATATCACACGGTGTGGCTGTTACTAATTGACGCATAGCAGGATCATCCAAGCCGCTGACATCATTGATCCAATCAACGCCGAGTGCTAATGCTTTTTCAGCTACTTCAACGTGACGTGTATCAACGCTGATTTTGGGTGCAAGAGGGAAATGTATTTTTTCAGCGACGATCTTCGTTAAAACCGGCGCTAAGCGTCGCCATTCTTCTTGAGGATCTAACGATATTGATTGAGGATTGGTTGCTTCAGCGCCAACATCAAGAATGTCCGTGCCCAAGTGAGTTAAGTGTTGAATATGCTGCCAAGTCGTTGATTCGCTCAGAGTGCCATCGGCTGAAAAAGAATCGGGTGTCAGATTAACGATACCAACCCATTGTGGTGTATCAATGCGTTGCTGAATTTGGTGGGTATGTAACGGTGCTGTACCGTCAAAACGTGAGCTCCATTGTGCAGCTAATTCACTCGCTGTTTTGCCTTGTAAAGTACCTGGTAAAGGGTAACGCCAATGCGGTGCGACATCGGCTAGTGGAAATAATGCAAAAGGTCTCTCGTGTAAATACTCATGCGGAATATGTAGCGCATGGTCATAAAGCACTAAATCGTCCCATGCTAATAAATCAATATCAATAACGCGTGGCCCCCAGTGCTGTTTTGTTGTTGTTGCTAATGTGCGCTCAATTTGTTTAGTGTGTGTTAGCAACTCTATTGGGGCCAATGTTGTTTCGCAGCGCAGTGCTAAATTCAGATAGGGTCTATCCCAAGCAGTCGGTGCATTTTCTGGTAGTAATGCATCTGATATGTAAACTGGCGATACTTGTAGCACGGTAAAATGAGGGATTTTTTTAATTAAATGCAGCGCTTGTCTTAAGTTAGCCAAGCGATCACCGACATTCGTGCCTAATCCTAGAACAACCAATTAGCTATCTCCGTAGCAAATACTGGCACTCCCAAGAGTGAGCGCCGTTAATAAACGGGGTTTTTTTGTGACTTTGACGTTGACTGTAATGGGTTGCGAAGAAGCGCTTTTGACTAACTGATATATTTCATGTGCTAGATGTTCCAGTAAATAAAATGTTTTGGGCATAATTTTTTTTGAAATATGTTGAGTTAATACGTCATAGCAGTAGGTATCTTCTAGCTGATCAGTGATGCAAGCCACCGGGGGAGTTGGAAAATCGATATCAATATCAACCAGAATAGTTTGTGTTTGTAGACGTTCCGCTTCTGTTACGCCTAATGATAGGCACAATTCGATTTGGTGTAGAGAAATACGCATGTTATTTTTCATAGGGCTTATGTACTCCAAAATGTGAAATTGTCATCCTGAGCGCAGCGAAGGATCCGCTAGAATTCGAGTGATCCTTCGCTATGCTCAGGATGACAACGTTGTGTTTAGTGTGACAGGGCGCGTGTTGAAGCATAATGGGTGTAGATTCTAATCATCATTGGTATCCTTGTCACCCTACGAATGATTCCATTGCATAAAATAGTACTTATATGGTACTGTATCAGCCCCTCGTGCTCATCAGGCCAAGCAAAATGTTACGGATAAGTAAATTAACTGATTATGCCATTATGATTCTCAGTCGCCTGGTGCTGGATGCACAGCAGGTCGTGAGTGCAGCTTGGATAGCGAAAGAAGTGCATCTGTCTTTGCCTACGGTGAGTAAGCTATTGAAAATATTGGCTGAAGCAAACTTAGTTACCTCGTTTCGCGGACAAAAAGGGGGTTATCAATTAGCAAGGGCCGCAGCTGATATTACAGTAGCAGACGTCGTTTCTGCCATTGAGGGAAAATTGGCCGTTACAGAATGTTGCGTTTCTGCTAATGCCTGTGCTTTGGATTCACTGTGTGCCATTAAAGAAAATTGGCATGTGATTAATAAAATGATTTTCTCCGTATTAGCAGGGTTGACATTAAATGATATGATCCGTCCCCTCGCAAAGACGGCAATGACATTACGTGGGATTCCGGTGGCGGTAAAAGGTATGGAACATGGCTAATCAATATTTAAAGCAAATGGTAAATAAAAATTATCAATATGGTTTTGTGACCGTCATTGAATCGGATACGTTTGCGCCTGGGCTATCTGAAGAAGTTATTTACCGCATTTCCACGCTTAAAAATGAACCTGAGTTTATGTTGCAGTGGCGATTGCGAGCATACAGACATTGGCTGACTTTAGCACCACCTCGATGGGCCCATGTTAATTTTCCTGATATTGATTATCAAAATATTATTTATTATTCCGCGCCACGAGTGAAAAAAGAGGGGCCGAAAAACATAGAAGAAGTGGATCCAAAATTATTGGAAACATATAAAAAATTAGGCATACCACTACATGAACAAAGCCGTTTAGCGGGTGTCGCAGTCGATGCTGTTTTTGATAGTGTGTCAGTAGCAACTACTTTTAAATCGAAACTGGCTGATGCGGGCGTCATTTTCTGCTCTTTTTCAGAAGCGGTACAAGAACACCCTGCATTGGTGGAAAAATATTTAGGCACGGTTGTGCCTTATCGCGATAACTTTTTTGCGGCACTGAATGCAGCCGTATTTAGTGATGGTTCTTTTGTGTATATCCCTAAGGGCGTGCGTTGCCCAATGGAGTTGTCAACGTATTTTCGTATTAATGCAGCTAAGACAGGTCAATTTGAGCGTACACTGATTATTGCCGATGTGGATAGTCACGTGAGTTATTTGGAAGGTTGTACGGCGCCCATGCGCGATGAAAATCAGTTGCATGCGGCTGTCGTAGAATTAGTAGCGTTAGATAACGCAGAAATTAAATATTCAACCGTACAAAATTGGTATCCGGGCGATGAAGAAGGTCGTGGCGGTATTTATAATTTTGTGACGAAACGAGGCGCTTGCCGCGGTAAGCGTTCAAAAATTTCATGGACTCAAATTGAGACAGGGTCGGCCATTACGTGGAAATACCCGAGTGTTATTTTGCAAGGGGATGATTCTGTTGGTGAGTTTTATTCAGTGGCACTGACTAATCATCGTCAACAAGCCGATACTGGCACCAAAATGATTCATATGGGTAAGAATACGCGGAGCACGATCATTTCTAAAGGAATCTCAGCGGGTTTTGGCCAAAACACATATCGCGGTCTCGTGCGAATTTTGCCGCAAGCACAATACGCTCGTAATTATACGCAGTGTGAATCATTATTATTGGGTAATACCTGTGGTGCGCATACTTTTCCTTATATTGAAGTTAAAAATTCGACTGCGCAAATGGAGCATGAAGCATACACCTCCAAAATTGGAGCGGATCAATTATTTTATTGTCGTCAGCGGGGATTAAGCACGGAAGATGCTGTCTCGATGATTGTGAACGGTTTTTGTAAGCGAGTATTCAATGAGCTACCGATGGAATTCGCTGTTGAAGCGCAAAAGTTATTAGAGGTGAGTTTAGAGGGGAGTATAGGCTAATGTTAATGATTAAAAATCTGCAGGCATCTGTGCAAGATGAAAAACAAAAAATAAAACAGATACTGCGTGGCGTGGATTTACAAGTAAACCCAGGGGAAGTGCATGCCATCATGGGGCCGAATGGTTCTGGTAAAAGTACGTTAGCGAATATATTAGCAGGCCGCGACGAATATCAAATCACACAAGGTGAGATTTGGCTCGATGGAAAAAATATAATGGACTTAACACCCGAAGCGCGTGCGGCTGCCGGTTTGTTTTTAGCTTTTCAATACCCCGTGGAAATTCCGGGTGTGAATAATATGTATTTTCTCAAAGCAGCCGTGAATAGTGTGCGTAAACATCGTCAATTACCTCCATTAGATGCGATGGATTTTTTGACTTTAATCAAAACCAAAATGAAAGAAGTCAACATGGATGAAAAATTTTTAAGCCGCGCAGTGAATGAAGGATTTTCAGGCGGGGAAAAAAAGCGGAATGAAATATTACAAATGTTGATGTTAGAACCCATGCTGTCTATTTTAGATGAGACCGATTCTGGCTTGGATATTGATGCGTTGCAAATGGTGGCAAAAGGCGTCAATAGTTTACGTGATCCTCGTCGTAGCATGATCATTGTAACGCATTATCAACGATTGCTGAGCTACATTGTGCCAGATGTGGTGCATGTGATGGCGAATGGGAAAATTATTAAATCTGGTGGAAAGGAGCTTGCACTGGAGTTAGAAGAAAAAGGATATGGGTGGTTAGAAAGCACTGCAAATAACGAGAGTGCGGAGTGGGTATGAGTGCAGTATTAACAATATCGCCATGGCTTGAAGGCTGTTTTTCTGCCGCGTCAGCTTTTTTACCAGGCGCTTGGCTGCAAGCTTTTCGCGCAAACCAATTTGAGCAGTTTCTTCAGCGTGGGCTCCCTAGCAGAAAAGAGGAAAGCTGGAAATATACCTCTGTTTCTCATTTAGAAAAAACAAATTTTTCTTTTCCTGCTATCGCTGAGCCAGCAGAAATGAACATCAAGAAATCGTTCGATTCAGCCATTCTGCTTGTATTTAAAAATGGTCATTTTTCAAAAGAAATGTCTGATGTTCGCTTGCTGCCACCCGACGTGGTTTTATTGCCTCTCAGTTTGGCAGTGCAGACGCATAAAAGCATGATTGAATCGTATTTACTCCAGCCATTCGATAGCCAACAACATCCTTTTGCTTGTTTGAATGCGGCTTTGATGACAGAAGGTACATTTTTGCAAATCCCAAAAAATTGTACTGTTCCCTACCCTATTCATTTATTATTTTTAAATACAGGGGAAAATAATTTTATTTCTTGCCCGCGTAATATCATTTTGGTACATGAAAATGCGAAAGCCACTCTTGTTGAAGAACATACAGCAAACCAGGCAGAAAATTATTTTACGAATGTCGTGACTGAACTGCATGCGCATAATAATGCGTGTTTAAATTACTACAAGTTGCAAAACGAACATTGCTCTGCAACGCATATTGCAAATGTAAGAGTGCAACAAAAGCAAGATAGCCAAGTGAATACTTTTTTTATGGATGGTGGCAGCCGGTTAGCAAGAGAAGATTTAACTATCCAGTTGCATGAACGAGGCGGGGTCTGTCACATGACAGGGTTGTACCTCTTAAAGCAGGATGGGCAGCACATCGATAATCATGTTTATGTAGATCATGCTGCAGCGCATTGTACCAGTGCAATGCTGTACAAAGGAATTTTAGATAAAAAATCGCAAGCGGTATTTAATGGTAAGGTTTATGCACGCCAGGGTGCGCAGAAAACGCATTCGCAGCAAGCCAATCATAATTTACTTTTGTCACCTGAAGCAGAAGTCAATACAAAGCCTGAGCTAGAAATTTATGAGGATGATGTAAAGTGTGCGCATGGCGCGACTGTGGGACAGTTGGACACCGACTCATTATTTTATTTACGTTCCAGAGGCATTGAAAAAAAAGAGGCGCTCACCTTATTGGCGGAGGCATTTGCCTCCGAACTCATGCAAAAAATAGATAACATTGCTATTAGAAATTATGTTGAGCAGCAAGCGAGGCAGTATGCAGATCTATAAAAAAGATTTTCCCATTTTTGCTCAAAATAGCCAAGATAAGCCATGGGTCTATTTGGATAGTAGCTCAAGTAGTCAAAAACCGGAATGCGTCATTACAGCGGTGGCTAATTATTACCGGAATGACCATGCAAACGTACACCGCGGTATTTATGAATTAAGCCAGCGTGCGACGCATTTATATGAAAAAACGAGAAAAAAAGTGCAGCAATCTATTAACGCTGTACATGCACATGAAATTATTTTTACGCGTGGCACAACAGAAAGTATTAATTTGGTGGCTCAAAGTTATGGCCACGCTTGTTTTAAGGCAGGAGATGAAATTATCCTGAGTGCAATGGAACATCATTCCAATATTGTACCTTGGCAAATGTTGCAGGCGCAGCTAGGGTTAAAATTAAAAGTCATTCCTCTCTTGGACGCGGGCGAACTCGACTTGCTTGCTTATGAGAAATTATTCTCATCACGTACCAAAATGGTTGCTATTTCACATGCATCCAATGTGTTGGGTACGATTAATCCGATAAAAAAAATAATTGCGATCGCGCATGCAGAGAATGTGCCAGTGTTAGTTGATGGCGCACAAGCTTATCCACATATGCCTGTGGATGTTCAAGCATTAGATTGTGATTTTTATGCTTTTTCTGCGCATAAAGCGTATGGCCCAACAGGCGTAGGTGTTTTGTACGGAAAGACCGCATTATTTGAAAAAATGCCACCTTATCAAGGCGGTGGTTCAATGATTGAGAGTGTGTCTTTTGAAAAAACGACATATGCTAAGTTACCTTATAAGTTTGAGGCAGGAACGCCAAACATTGCCGGTGTTGTTGGTTTTTTTGCGGCACTAGAGTATTTAGAAAATATTGGTATGAAAGCAATAGCACAGCATGAACAAGAATTGCTTGTTTATGCAACGACAAAATTAATGCTTATTCCCGGATTAAAAATATTGGGTACAGCTAAAGATAAGCTAGGTGTGCTTTCTTTTGTGATAGAAAATATTCATCCACATGACATTGGAACCGTGTTAGACCATGAGGGGATCGCTGTTCGTGCAGGACATCATTGTGCCATGCCTTTGATGGATAGATATCGAGTGCCAGGATGTGTGCGTGCCTCATTCGGTTTATATAATTCACGAGAAGATGTCGATGCATTGGTAGTAGGTCTTGCAAAAGTTTTAGAGGTATTGCATTAGTGTCAGAATTGCGTGAATTATATCAAGAAGTAATTATTGATCATGGCCGGCATCCGCGCAATTTTGGCGCGTTGCCTGATGCGGATTATTCACAAGAAGGGTTTAATCCTTTATGCGGCGATAAAATTATTTTACATGTCCATGAAAATCAAGGCATTGTTGAGAATTTAAAATTTGAAGGCAGTGGTTGTGCTATTTCAATCGCTTCCGCATCATTGATGACAGAATGTTTGAAGGGAAAATCAAGAGATGAAATTGAAACAACGTTTAATCAGTTTCATCAATGGATGACAGAGGAAATGGCTGCAGATGTGCTCCCAGAAAAACTGGGTAAATTAGCGGTATTAGGTGGGGTGCGAGAGTTTCCCGCCAGAATAAAATGTGCGACGCTGGCTTGGCATACATTAAGGGCGGCGTTGGTGGGCGAGAAAAAATTAGTGAGTACGGAGGAAGAATAATGATTACGTTAACTGATGCGGCAGTTGATCATATTAAAAATATGCTAGACAAAAACAGTAATAGCGTTGGATTTCGTTTGTCTATTAAAAAGACGGGTTGTTCTGGCTATGCTTATGTGCCTGCTATTATTGACCAAGCTGTGCCAAATGATTTACATTTTATTGCGCAAAAAGGCTTGCCTATTTATATAGATTCTACGTGTGAAAGCCTTCTCAAAGGTGTGCTCGTCGATTACATTACCGATCACAGCGCGGGCTTGAAACAAAAACAGTTAGTCTTTATGAATCCAAATGAAAAAAATCGTTGTGGGTGCGGCGAGAGTTTCACTATAGAGTAATGAATGATGCTTAAACAAGATACTATTGAAGTGTTACGTGAATGCGATGCGTTTCTTATTCCATCAGGCATTAAAGTCACTATTCAGAAAGGTTCATTAGTCATGATTACTCAGGCCCTTGGTAATTCTTATACGGTATATGTCAATGGCAATCTGGCGCATGTCGCTGGAAAAGATGGCGATGCTTTGGGCATGGTGATTTTACATGAAGACGATGTCAATGAATTGGAAGGTACGCTGGAAGATAAAGTATGGGCTGTGTTGAAAAGTTGTTTCGATCCAGAAATTCCCGTGAATGTAGTGGATTTGGGTTTAGTGTACGAATGCCATGTTTTACCGCAAGAAAATGGTCATACAGTTGCTATCAAAATGACTTTAACAGCAGCGGGTTGTGGTATGGGGCCTGTGTTAGTTGCCGATATTGAACAGAAAGTTCAAAATATTCGCGGCGTCAGTGCAGTCAAAGTGGAATTAGTTTTTGATCCCCCATGGAGTCGTAACATGATGAGTGATGTTGCTAAGCTACAGTTGGGAATGTTGTAGTTTTATTATTTAATTTTAAAGAGGAAAATGTATGACAGTAAGAGAAAAAATCCAACAACAAATCGAAGCTAATCCCATCCTGCTTTATATGAAAGGGACGGCGCAATCTCCGCAATGTGGTTTTTCAGCACAGGCTGTTAGATTGTTGCAGGCTTGCGGTGTAAAACAGTTTACTGCGGTGAATGTTTTAGAAGATCCTGAAATCCGCCAAGGGATCAAAGAGTTTTCTAACTGGCCGACCATACCGCAATTGTATGTCAAAGGCGAATTCATCGGTGGTAGCGATATTATGACTGAAATGCATGCTAGTGGAGAATTACAAGTATTAGTCCAGTTTGCTAATGCGCTTGGTTGAAATTCTTTTCCACCAGGATAATCTGGGCAGGTAGAGCAATAAAAAATCATATTTATAAATAACAGCTAATTTTCACTCACCTGCGGGATTTTCTTTTTGCTATTACCCCTCCTGTTTTGTAGGATATAAGATATTTATTTTGTAAGCCATAACATGATGGTAGCAGAGTATGTTGCTGAATGTTAATGTAATACATTATCTTATCTTTTTAATAAGAGAAAAACAATTTCAGTACATACAAGGCCTTTGCTGTATCTTCAAGACAGGGCCTGATTAAGGCTTTTTAAAGATAGGAAATTTTTAGCAAGGAGGGCTTTTAATTTAGAGTTGAGCGGGATGAAAAACAGCGACGACATAGGCACGGTGATTCACAAGAAAGAAGCCAATTTTAAATGTTAGCAAGTCGCGTGGAAGGAGATAATATGTCTCAAACAAGAAAATCTAATGATGATAATCAAAACGAAGAAAGCGTGCTTCCTACGGTTTTTCCACAGAATCCCCCGGCTACGTTTCCGTTGAATGCGTCTGTACCATCTGTATCTTCTGCAACAACAGTGATGCTGGGAAACTGCTCCCTTTCAATCGATGCTGTGCCACTCTCTCCCGCCTCTTCTGTGGCATCGTTAACATTGCCGTCAGCGTCAGTCGAATCTTCGCCTGCAACGAGTCCTTCAATTATGAGTCTCTCTCCCACACCTTCTACTGCCTATGAGTGTTCATCGAGCGATGCGGCGTCACCTCCGACGTCACCTTTGCCGCAATCAAAAAAAGTACTTATTGATAGGGATAATGACATAAAAATAGCTGATCGTGGACAACGACAGAATTCGGATTGGATTTCCGCTGGTAAGCGCAAACACGTGTCAGTTAACCGGCGTCTTTTTGAGACCGTTGGGCTGGTTGCTTTTAAGGAAGAATCAATAGGCGTTAGAAGAAACGAGTTAGTGACGGAAAACACATTTGTTTTTGGTTCAAAGCGTTTTACTTTTGGGGAAAGATCATATATTGAAAAAAATCTTGCAGAAGGGAACCAGTCTCTTGATAAAAAAACTGATCTTTTGTTTAACAAATTACAACAGTTTTCAGATTCACGTGAGATCCATGCACTTACATCCACTTTGGAGCCACTATTTTTTTCTGGAATTAGAGGAAAAAAAAATACACGACAGAAGGAAGCTAAAGCTATCGTAGAAATTATGAAGGAATATTACAGCAATGATGATATAAATCATGCGAACAAAAACATTATCCATAAACAGAAAGACAATGCGAGTGGCTTTGATGCTTTGACGTTTCTCCCTTTCAGTGCGACAGCAAAACATGCTGAATCAGAAGAAAAATTTGGTTTTATGATTCAGCCCTGGCTTTCTGAAGGAAATGTCAAAAAATTTATTCCGGCTGGTTTTAAGCGTTATGTCATGGCGTCTTGTATGTTTGGAACCAGTATACAAGCGGCAGATGGATTCCTTGGCGGTAAATTTTCCATTATTAAACATGATATCAAACTTTACTCTGGCCAAAAAATTGGGGCCATTCTCGCTGAAGAAGAACGGTGTTTTTACGAAGAAGGGCAATTTGAAGTATTTTCAACATTAGTGCATATGATGAAAAGGTTGGGCCATGCTAATTTTGATGTGTATTTACATTTACCTTCTATTGATTATTTGCTATTTGGAGTGCGATTGTATATCGAAGGCAAAATGACAGACGAAGCTTTGGCAGAATTTTTTATAATAGTGGCGGATAAAAGAGAAGGATTAATTGCTCGCTTTCAAGCTATTTTCCAGTCAAATGGGATTAACGCTGCTATCTCTTCTCCTTTTGACAGTTTATTAGGTAGCGCAGTATGGTCTGACAAAGAAAAAATTATGTCGGAGATGCTGGGAATATTAGGATTAACTGATCTGAAAGACAGTACCCAAGAGCAGGTTGTGCAACGTTGCTTATCTTTAGTGATGGAAGAAGGGAGCGATTTTCCATCAAAACAAGCTATGGTTTGGCGCGATTTTGTAAACTACATAGCGGGCCAGAAAGAAAATATTAAAAGTTTAGAAGAATTATTTAAAATTGGGAATGCTGTGATGGTGGGTATCGCGACACAAACGTTTTTACCCAATGAAATTTGTTCATTACTACCTTATTCTGAAATGCAAATTCAAAGGGGATATGCGAAATGCAGTAAGAAAGCACCTGAAAAATACGTACCGCTTTGTAATGTCACTTATTTTGATCCCATTCTTGGATACGATAAGATGCCAAGCGGTGGAAATAAAGGCAATGCATTTTACTACAATGGAAAGGCAGAAACAGCGCAAGGTCTCCTTACTAATGGAATATTTAAACAAGCCTCCAAAAATGCAGCTAAGTCTCATGGCGCGGCGGAACACATTATTTTAGAACAATATTTACAACAAAATGCAAGAAGAAAATTTTAATAATATAGAAAAGGACAATCTCATGATACATCCTTTACATCATATCATTGCTCAAGCAAGCGCGAAATTAATAGACAGCGAGAAAGAAATAAATGAAGAAGATGCGATTACCTCTATCGAAAAAGTGGTTGAAGCAATAGATCATTATTATGAAAACATCATTGGTCATATGCCTGGTAATATCTACTGGTTTAACAAAGATTGCATCAGCGTGGGTTGTAATAAAGATGTATTAGCGCTATTTAAATTTAAGTCTGTTGCAGAATTCAGAGGACTGACGTTCGAAGAACTCGGGAAAGCGGGAGGTTGGACGCCGGAAGCAACTGCATCATTTAAAAAAGATACGTTAGAGGTGATCACCTCTGGTCAAGCGAAACGGAATATAGAAGAACCACCTATTCTAGATGGGAACGGTAATATGTGTTATTATTTAACGACACGCCGGCCTATTTTTGATGCGAATGGTGCAGTGATAGGCGCGGTAGGTACCTCCATTGACATCACAGAACGTAAAAAAATAGAAACGGCATTAAAAGAAGCGAAACTAGCAGCAGAATCCGCTAATCTAGCCAGATCTGAATTTATCGCTAATATGAGCCACGATATTAAAACACCTTTATCTGGCATTATTGGTATGGCAGAAGTGCTTTCACATCGTTTGACACAAAAAGAAAATTTAGATTTTGTGCATCATATGATGGTAGCAGGTCAGCAGTTACTTATGTTTTTTGATAACTGCTTAGAAATTGCAAAACTAGATATGGCTGAAACAGCGCATATAAAAGAATATTTTGGCTTAAAGCCACTGGTAGAAGAGATCATTAATTTATTTAAACCGGCTATTAAAAATAAAGGATTAGCGTTACATATTCATTACCAGGATGATTTACCGGATTATTTAGTTGGGAATAAAGAAGGGCTCTTTCGCGTGCTTATGAATCTGTTAGGCAATGCTGTGAAATTTACTGAAACGGGTTCTATTATGGTCAGCATCGTGTTATGTGCGAAATCAACAAAACGAAATGCCATTATTAAATTCACTATACAAGATACCGGTATTGGTATTTCTAAAGAAAAGCATGCTCATGTATTCGAGCGTTTTACACGATTAACGCCCTCCAATGTAGGGGTGCATGCGGGTAGTGGCATGGGTCTTTATCTTGTGCGAAAATTAGTAGACGCAATGCATGCAGAAGTGTACCTGAACAGCGAGGAAAACAAAGGCAGTCAATTTTCTATAGTGGTACCCATGGAAGTGCCTTTATTAACGCCGGAAGAATACGATACAAATGTATCGCCTCTTTTTTCTTCAAATAAGAATGCTATTCAAATAAAATCACCTACTATAAAAGAGAATACGTTAACGCCTAAGAAAATATTGGTTGTCGAAGATAATGAAATGGCACAGACAATTGCTCGAAACATTTTGTCTTCTCTTCATTGTCAGGTAGACGTCGCAGAAAATGGTAAGCAAGCAATCGCATTATTTGAATTGGGTAAATATGAGTATGTTTTTTTAGATATTGGTTTGCCTGATATGCCCGGGTTTGCTATTGCAAGCCATTTGCGGAAAAAAGAAGAGGGAACGGCTTATCGAGTTCCTGTGATTGCTGTGACTGCGCATGTGACGGATGAGATAAAACAACAGGGCCTAGAGGTGGGCATTGATGAAGTGATGAGCAAGCCAATTTCAACTGAAAAAGCAAAAATTATTTTCGATAATTATTCAGCTGTTAGTCCAGTTTGCTAATGCGCTTGGTTGAAATTCTTTTCCACCAGGATAATCTGGGCAGGTAGAGCAATAAAAAAATCAACGCGGATGTGAGTATGCCCACAGCATACATGCCATAAGCCACAGCGAGTCCAATGCCTGCTGTGGCCCATAAGGTGGCTGCAGTGGTTAATCCATTAATATACTTGTCTTGCCTGAAAATAACGCCGCCTCCTAGAAACCCTACGCCAGTGGCTACTTGTGCTGCAACACGCGAGGGATCTGCGCCTAAAATACTTAAAGAGACGACACCAAAAGCGCAGGCACCTAAACAAATAGCACCATAAGTGCGTATGCCAGCAGAAACCCCATGACGTTCTCTTTCCCAGCCAACGAATGCGCCAAGTAAAAAAGCGATCAAGATTCTGAACATGATTTCTAAGTCAGTGTTTATGCTTGGGTTGTAAGCAATCATTGCTGAGAATTCTCCTTACTGTAACGGTTCACTCAATGGCGTCAACTTAAGGCAAATATGTATAGCTGTCATCCTGAGCGAAGCGAGGGATCACCTGAATTTAAGCTGATCCTTCGCTTTCGCTCAGGATGACAATTTCCTTAATTTGCTAACCTACAGTCTAACAATATGTTAGATTAATTTCCTCATTTCTTCACACACCATTTGCATCACATGAATATTATGAATACAAGCCAAATTAAAATAAATCATCGCCTGTTGTTTGAAAAGATAGTGCAAATAGGCTCTCGTAAAATTTTTACACGTAAAGCATAGGCAATCTTCCATAATAGGGTTTTCATCCTTAGCAAAAATGGCTTTTTTGATAAGAATTTTATCTTGATTATTCTCGCCAACAAAAGCTAACCAGCCCTCTTTCTTCACTATCTTTCCACAGTATAATGTGCCATGCCGTGCATTCCGTGTTGGCCCCACACAATCGAAAATATCGATGCCTTTTGCGGCCACATCGATTAAATCTTGTGGATTCAAGCCTACTCCCATTGTATAGCGGGTCTTATTTTCTGGTAACATAGGCCGAATCCAGTCGATGACTTCAGCTGTTTTCTGCATATCAAATCCAATGACTTCACCTCCAATCGCAATACCGTCTAAGTTGGCGTCGAGAATGAAGCGAGTACTTTGTTCTCGTAAATCTAAAAAACTCCCGCCTTGAATAATGCCAAATAATGCTTGCTTGGAGCCATAAGCCGAGTAGGGATTTTTTTCATGAATAGCAATGGATTCATGTAACCAGCGATGCGTTCTTTCCAACGCAGCAAGTGCTGCTTCTCTGCCACCTGTTTCAGGAGTGCATTCGTCAAAAGCCATGATAATATCGGCACCTATTATCTTTTGCGCGTTAATTGAAGTTTCAGGTGTTAAGTGTATGATTTGGCCCGTCACAGGATGTTTGCAGTGACCGCCTTTATCATCAATTTTACATATCTTGCCATTCTTTGAGAGACTAAATATTTGAAAGCCTCCACTGTCTGTCAACATGGGTTTGTCCCAGCTCATAAAACGATGCATGCCGCCAACGTCATGAATTAACGGCATCCCGGGAGAGCACAGCATATGGTAAGTATTTCCGCCTAGAATAATTTGACTACCGGTCTTGACTAAATCAGTCGGCGTCATCGTGTTGACAAACGCGCGCGTGGCGACAGGCATAAAAGCGGGTGTTTGGATTTCTCCATGCGGTGTGGTGATTTTAGTCACTCTTGCTGCAAGGGAGGAGTGTTTTTTAATCAGTTCAGTTTTAAATGTATTATGCATTTTCATCGCCAAATAGGTATTATGTAATTAAGTCGTTACTATTCAGCGGTTATCACTGACCTAGTCGTGCCCGCGTGCGTGCCCGATTGGATCTGCTAAAAACGCTGAGCAGTTACATCAGGTCTATTTATCAAGGATGGCACATGAGTAAACGTATACCCCTATTGCTAGGACTGCTATTGCTGGCCCTTGCACTTTGGTTGCGCATAACAACACTCAACTCTGTTCATTCCTGGATAGACCGCCTGGATGCTGTGGCCTATGATATCCAATTGCGTTCTCAATTACTCGTTCCTCATCACGAAGGGTTACAGACATCCGTTGCTATTGTCGATATCGATGATCATAGCATTAAAGAGGAAGGCACTTGGCCTTGGCCCCGCTCTAAATTGGCGATGTTAATCAACCAGCTTCAAGCCCAAGGTGCAGTAGTCATTGCATTTGATGTTATTTTTCCGCGACAAGAACAAAATATTGCCTATACAATTTACCAAGAGCTTACCAAACAAAATTTGATGACACCTCAGATAGAGCCGTTATTAAAAAAAATCATCCCTTTATTTGATCATGATATCGAATTCGCAACTAGCTTAGGCCAAGGTGATTCGGTGATTGGAATGACTTTTTTGTTACAGCCTTTAGTGGAAGGGGTTATTCCCCCACCTTTATTTATGCTGACAACACCTGCAGAAAAAGATTTGGATCTTTATTTTATGGAAGGCGTTATAGGTGCTTATCCACCGATTGAAATTGCTGCTAAGAATATGGGTTTTATTAATGTATTTCCTGACCAAGATGGGATTATTCGTCGAGTCCCTTTATTGATGAATTATAAAAATGGGGTTTATCCCTCTTTGGCCTTGCAAGCAGCTAGGATTTATTTATTAAAAACAATAAAATTGGTTACAGAAACCTACGGTAGCGGTATTCGGTTGGAAGGGGTTCAGCTAGGACAAACCACTATTCCCACTGATGAAAGGAGCCAAGTGATCGTTCCTTTTCGTGGACGAGGCCATACTTTCCCTTTCTTTTCTGCAGTCGATGTACTCAACAAAAAAGTAGCGCCTGATAGTTTTGCAGGAAAAATTGTTTTTGTAGGTTCAACAGCAGTAGGTCTGGGTGATTTGAAAGCAACGTCCATTCAAGCCATTTTCCCAGGCGTTGAAATAAATGCCACTGTGGCAGATGCGATTTTAAAAAATAATTTTCCCTACAAACCTGCTTGGGGGTTGGGAGCCGAAATTTGTTTGATTTTTTTGGTGGGCATCATTTTGCTTTTTTTATTTCCTTATCTAGGGCCTAGGATATTGGCGCTACTTATTTTTCTTATTCCTTTATCTTTGATTTTTTCTAACGAATGGCTGTATGAAAAAACAGGAATGATTATTTCTATTTTAATTCCTATTATGTTAACTGTAGCATTAGCGATGCTAAATATCGTATATGGTTATTTATTTGAAACACGACGTCGTGAACGGTTAAAAGAAATTTTTGGTCAATACGTGCCTGAAAAACACATTGATGAGATGATAAAATCTTCATCTAACTATGGTCTACATGGCGAAGATCGCGAAATGACAGTGTTGTTCGCCGATATTCGTCATTTTACTACTTTATCTGAAGGCCTATCGGCTGCACAGTTAAAGGATATGCTCAGTGATTTCTTTACCCCCATGACAGAAATCATTTTTAAACACTATGGCACAATTGATAAATATGTAGGGGATTTAATCATGGCATTTTGGGGCGCGCCATTAAAAGATAAAAAACATGCAGAGCACGCATTGAATGCTGCACTTGATATGCAAAAGGAAGTCGTCCGGTTAAAGCCTATTTTGGCCGAACGAGGGTGGCCAGAGATTCATATAGGGGTTGGTCTCAATACCGGTACGATGAGTGTAGGCGATATGGGTTCAAAGTTTCGTTTAAATTATACCGTATTGGGTGATGCTGTGAATCTTTCTTCTCGGGTGGAGTCACTCACAAAATACTACGGCGTCGATATTATGACAACGGAATTTACGCAAGCGAACCAGACAAAATTTGTGTTTCATTTATTAGATCGTGTGCGGGTAAAAGGTAAGCAAGAAGGTGTATTGTTATATGAAGTGGTTTGTAGACAATCCGAATTGACAGAGGCTTTGCGTAAAGAAATCGAGTTGAGCGATGCCGCTTTAGGTTTATATTTCCAGCAAGAATGGACAAAGGCACGCGAAGCGTTTGATGCATTAAACAAAGCTTATCCTACTGTCAAATTGTATTCTTTATACATAGAACGTCTCGCTGAATTTGTGAAAACACCACCGCCCAGTGATTGGGATGGTGTATACACGCATGTTAATAAGTGAATTATTTTAAATTATACATATCCCACAACGCGGTTGCGTAGGGTTGTTTTCCGTGTAATAATGAATAGTAACTTCAGATTTACACGGATAATGACATGCTAAGCAGAGACCATTTTGTTCAACGGCTTAAAAAGCAACTCAGTGTCCATCCGGTGGCGGCGTTATTGGGCCCTCGCCAATGTGGAAAAACCACATTAGCGCAGCAAATAGCAGACCATTACCCGTCTCCCATTCATCGTTTCGACCTAGAAAATCCCAGCGACTTATTAGCACTTTCAGAGCCTATGCGTGTATTAGAGCGTTTACAAGGGTTAGTGATTATTGACGAAATACAGCGTTTTCCTGATTTATTTCCTATTTTGCGCGTACTAGTGGATCGTAAACAAGCGCATTATTTAATATTGGGCAGTGCTTCGCGTGATTTGATCCGGCAATCTTCAGAAACATTAGCAGGGCGTATTGGGTATATAGAATTAACGCCTTTTCAATTACAAGAAGGTTGCGTGACATCACAGTTATTGGTGCGAGGAGGCTTTCCTCGCTCTTATCTGGCTAGTTCTGATCAAGATAGCTATTTATGGCGAGAAGCATACGTGCAAACTTTTCTTGAGCGCGATATTCCTAATCTTGGTTTTCAAGTATCTCCTTTGATGTTGCGACGGTTTTGGATGATGTTGACCCATGTACATGGCCAATTACTTAATATGAATACGCTGGCGACTTCTTTGGGTGTTTCCGGACATAGTGTAAAACATTATTTAGATATTTTAGCAGGCACTTTTATGGTGCGAGTCATGCCGCCATGGTATAGCAATATACATAAGCGACAAGTGAAAACACCTAAGTTATATTTTCGCGATAGTGGCCTATTATTAACATTGCTTGGTTTGCAGTCGGAAGAAGCGATGCTTCGTCATCCTAACTTAGGTGCTATTTGGGAAGGGTTTGCGCTGGAGCAAGTGATCCAAATCTTACAATTACGTCCTGAGGAAGCTTTTTTTTGGCGTACTGCACATGGAGCAGAGTTAGATTTATTGGTTTTTAGAGAGGGAAAAGCGATAGGATTTGAATTTAAATTTGCGGATGCACCGAAAACAACAAAGTCTATGCACCATGCATTGACAGATTTAAATTTAGAGCACTTATATATTATTTATCCCGGGCAGCGAGACATTCCGCTAACGGAACGCATCACTGCGTTGGGTTTAGATACTTGGGTGCGAATGAATGTCTTGGTTTAAGCTTTTTTTAATATCGTTAAAAACGCGATAAAATTTTGGAACAGTTTATACGCAGGTTCAGACTCTTGATAGCGCACTTGATTTTTTCTTGCGTCTCCGATTAATTGATCGATGTATTCAGCGTTTATTTCAGAATCACTGAGATTTTCTAACATATCTTTGTATGATTTCCCGATGTTATATGCCTCGATATAGGATGAATTTTTTTTGCAACGGCTGAGCATTTTTCGAAATTCATATGCCGGTTTTATCATTTTAATCATGTTTTTCAATTGTGTTGTCTGACTCACTTGTATGTCCTCCAGTTAAAAAATTAAATGAACCTTTTGGTGCTCCTAATTGCGTTTCTATCATGTTAGGCATTGCAGCTATTCGGCGCTGTAGATCGCTCTGCTTCCACGGGAAGCTGCCTAGATCAGTCATGAACTGCATGCCTGCCAGTAAAAACTCCACAGATTCCAAAGGGTGTAACATATGGAACACACCCTCCTTGCAACCTTGCTTAATGATCTCTGTGTAAAGTGGTGCAATTTTGGAGATGGTTACGGCGAGCAATCGGGTGTGCATTGCAATATTGCCTGGTCGATGCAATTGTTTTAAAAAATCCGATTGTGGACTCGCCACATTCCCTGCTGTCATTAATACGCTGATTCGTTGTAATGCATTTCCTTGGGCTTGATCAAACACAGTGCTTAGATGAAGCAGGTAGTCCTCGGCTAATTGCTCTACCACGGCTTCGAGCAGTTCTTCTTTAGACGTGAAATAGTGGTATATCGTTCCTTTTGCAATCTGCAGTTTATCCATAAGGTGCTTCATGGATGTGCTCTCATAGCCCCGGTTCAGGAACAAATGGGTTGCTGCTGAAACGATTTCTAGTCTACGCTCATCTGGTTGTTTTACAGTGCGAGTCATATATCCCCCTAATTTTTGATAAAGTACAATATGACCGACCGTCGGTCAATTAAAAAGTTGAATCCAGAATAATTTAGGCTTCAAGCAACTGCCTCAAAACGCGGTATAGAGCTAATTTCCGTGTGATAATGAACAACAACTTCAAATTTACACGGATAATGGCATGCTAAGCAGAGATCATTTTCTATTTAGCACAAATTTTAAAATTTCCTGAAGAAATCGGTTCTGGCCCTGGTGTTCCTGTAGTTCCTGGTGTTCCCGTCAATGGTGGTTCGTTATTAAATACAGGAGACTGTGTTTGCACCGCGGTGGGTGCGGCATTGAGCCCATTTACTTCAGCATATAATCGGTTTGTACATGCAACCCGTTGCTCAGAAGTAGAATTAGGGTTGCATTTAACGAGCGTTAACGTCCCGGCTTTATTTGAAATCACAATGCTGCCTCGCTCTAATTTTGCAACCATCACCTTTGTTTTAGGATTAAAGTTCACAGCGTACTTTGTGCCGCTGACACCAATAGTTGATACGGGTGTTGTGGTTTTATATCCACCCGGGTTATTTTTGGAAATGGTACCGGTAATGGTGCGAAACCCTCCCTTGGCTACCTTTGCAACAAAGGCATCATTGCTAGGTGCAGTTGTCTTTCCA
>Ga0206868_10036_pt1 | contig 39603 bp, 33 predicted proteins | sample Alteio_BWOrgCont_38_FD_152901 | JGI IMG/M metagenome (GOLD analysis project Ga0206868, IMG submission 152901) | Enriched cells from forest soil in Barre Woods Harvard Forest LTER site, Petersham, Massachusetts, United States -... | ecosystem: Environmental > Terrestrial > Soil > Temperate forest >... | reverse complement strand
CGCACCTCGAAAAACTGCCCGGGCTTCTCTCCTTTCAGCTCGACATGAGACAGCAGCACTCCGTTGGCAAGGATGTCGAAGACGCGTCCGGCGTCTCCGCCGGAGTAGGTCACGGCCAGATCGACGGACTTCTCTCCGTGAGGATCCATGGTGTATTGAATCACGATGCCATGACGCCAGCGGCGGCCGTCGTAGAATCCGGTTTCCAATCCCTCGCCGGTCATGGCGTGGTCGACCTCCGGTTGCTGCTCGCCGACGGCGACCCGGTCGATGGTTGCAGCGTCTCGGGCGAGCTTCTGCCGTTCCTCTTCGGCTAGACGCGCTTGCCGCTCGGCGATCCGCTCTTTGGAGGTGACATCCCAATACATCTGATAGCGGGATTCCTGGAGGCGGAAGAACGGCTTCAGCGGAATTCCGCCATCGACTTTGGGGATCTCGATGTCGTTCAGCCGAAAATGCATTGGGCCGGCTTTGGGATCCGTTGCGACGTGCGCCGGCAATTCGGCGGGTTTAGCGAGAAGCGCCGGCATTCGGTCTAGTGGAACGAGCGGCCCTAGTGGGATATGGTCGCCACGGCCAGAGTCCGCGAACAAACCCGCCTGATCTTGGGTCCCGGTTGGCGCGGCCAAAACGATAGGACCATGCAGAATCGCGCACCAACTCGATCCATCGGGAAGGCTTTCTACCGTCGTTCGCATGGGCAAGGCGACTTCGATGCGGTCGCCGTCCTTCCAGGTTCGATTGATCGCCACGTACGATGAGGGCGACGACTGGATAGCGACCTTCTTGCCGTTGACCTTCACCACGTAGCCATGGGCATCGACCCAACCCGGATGCCGGAGATACAGAGTCAGTTGTCGCCTGTGCTCAAGGTGAAGTGTTAGACGCGTTCGCTCCTCATCGGGAAAGGACGTTTCCTGCCGAAGGGTAAGGCCAAGTTCCGCGGCGGAGAGCTCGGACGGAATGAAGAGATTGACGTAGAGTCCATCCTTCGCCTTCGCGTAAATGAACTGGCCATACCGGCCGGGATTCTCCATTCCGGTTCCGACGCAGCACCAGAAGCACTTGTCTGGCTGGGAATACACGCGGTAGTGGCCGGGCCGAATCGGCGTAAAGTAGACGAAACCGGGATGCGAGGGGTCGATCGAGGCGAGAATGTGGTTGTATAACGCCCGCTCGTAGTAGTCCGCGTACTTGGCTTCGGGCTTCGACGCGAACAGGCTCTCCGTGAGGCGGAGCATGTTGTAGGTGTTGCAGGTCTCGGGTCCCTCGCGATGCTCGAGCATCCCTTCAAAATCCTTCGGGTCGTTGAAATGTTCGGAAACGCTGTTGCCCCCAAAGGCGACGGTGCGATGCGCTGTTACCGCGTCCCAAAAGAACCGGGCCGCCACGTCTTTTTCGGCATCCCCCGTCAGGGCCGCGATCCGCTCGTAGCCGATGATCTTCGGGATTTGCGTGTTCGCATGCAGCCCGGTCAGCCGGTCCTGTTTCTTTTCCAGCGGATCGAGGACGGCGTGATGGCAGAATCGCTGCGACAGGGCCAGGAACTTATCGTCTTTGGTGATGGCGTAGATGTCGGCCAAAACCTCGGCCATTCCGCCGTGCTCATAGCCGAGCATCCGCTGCATCTGCTCGTCGGTCAACCCCGAGGTGATGCGGACCGCCCAACCACCCAGGCCGATCAAGACTTGGCGAGCCTTTTGGTTTCCCGCGACGAGGTAGGCGTCTCGCAGGCCGGCGAACGTCTTGTGCAGGTTGTACCAAGGCACCCACTTGGAATCGAACGCCTCGATGTGGCCCTCGGAAACCCGCTTCCAGAAGGCTTTGCCGCCGGGAACGCCGCCAACATAGCCGTCGCCCGCCGCTTTTTGACAGGCGGCGAGCTCGTCGACCATGTAACCGAGCCGGCGTCGAAACTCGCCGCCCGCGGTATCGTGCCCGGAAGCGATCATGTCCGCCAAAGCCGACAGGTAATGGCCCGCCGTATGCCCGTCGAGGCCGATATTCTCCCAGTTCCCGTAAGACGGCTTTCGAGGTTCGAGGCCCGCCTCCCTTCGAAAGGCAGCAAGGAGGCGATCCGGATCCAAGGCGAGCATGTATTTCCGGTTGGCATCGGCGGCAACCGAAAAATCGCTCTTGAGAAGTCGCACCGAGCTCAGGGGAAACAGCGAAGCGGCGGACGTAGTCATCGTTCGATTCGTGGCCGAAACAATCAGCGTGCAAAGAAGGGCAAGGATCATCTGGTCAAATGGAGTTTAACCACTGTCACGGACTTGGCAGGGCCTAGGGAGCAAACAAACGGAAATTCCCCAAGCCAACGTCTAAACATTGCCGGGCGCCGCGCAGGCCAAGGATAGCTAGAAAGTTGGGACGCCTTGGGAGATGATAGATATGGGAAGCAACTTGGCATTACCGTTTTTGCTTATGCTTCTGAATGCGCGGAGTTCTGGTCAGCGCTATCAGCCGGTGGTCCCCCCTGGCGGTTGGCCCACTCCGCCGAAGCAGTTAAGCACTCCCGGCCACACGCAGGGCGAGCGCCGAACGAATCCTATCGACGGGACCTTGTTTGTGTGGGTTCCGGCCGGTCCTTTTCTTTTTGGGCCAAAAAACGAACGCCGTTACACCAAAGGCTTCTGGATGGCCCGCTCAGTCGTTACAAATAGGCAATTCAGCATGTTCTGCAAGGCGACAGGCTTTATACCGTTTGCAGAACGATCAGGGAAAGCCCACAAAAAGATGCGCCTAAAAAGGCCCGTCAACACGGAGAACTTCGCCGAAACTGATGTGAATTATGACGTCGCTGTTGCTTACGCAAAGTGGGCCCGCTGTGCGATCCCGACCGAGGAGATGTGGGAGAAGGCCGCTAGGGGTACCGATGGGCGAAAGTATCCTTGGGGAAATGCAGTGCACAAGCCTTCTGACCGGTACATGGGCAGCCCACCTCCTGAGGACGAGGCCAGCCCGTATGGGTGTCTCGGCATGGTCAATTGTGTGGCCCAATGGACATCTTCCGGAAGCCTTGCCCGCTCGCACATGAGCATGGGCCGTTACGATCAACGGCTGATACCCCATCAAATCGTCAAAGGATTCTCGGACTGTGCCCAGGATGACCTAGTAGAAGCGCGCATTTCCCCCCTATATGGTTTCCGCCTTGCCGTCTCGGTTGACCAGTGACGGCTTCTACATTGGGCTCGTGTTTACGATGGGAAGTTCAATCTCACTTACCGCCAGCGCTGGCTTTCTCTTCGGCTAGATCGTTGTCGAGAGCGCCTGGGTTCAGAATTGCCCCCCTCCGCCGCAGCTCGGCTATGTAATCCTGGTCCATATAAACGCTCGCGGGCATGTGTTCATCCAACAGGAGATCACTGGGACCAAGATACAGAAAGCCGTCAACTGCTTTGGAAATTGAAGATATTCCTGGAGGAAAACCCGCCTGAAACTCCCCATTCGGCTGGCGCATGAGAAGTGGCGGCCAGAAGTAGGCGAAGTCCATTTCAGCCAACCAGGCGCCCTTGAGGTTTACCAGCGACGGCACGGGCCAGGAAGCCATGCGCTTTTCAAGTTCGTCATTGTACTTGGCCGCCGACGGCACGCCCCGTCCGAAACCACCGTGCTCGCTAATGATATAGGTCACGTTCGGATAGTCCTTCTCGTACCTTTCAACGGCAGATCCATGCATTCCATGGAAAAGATGAAACACTCCAAAGAGCATCAGTGCCTTGCGGTGCTTGGATAACACTTGTTTTTCCATGACCGACGCGATACTCTGATCCCGGTTCCCACCACCATACTGCTTCAGGTCTTGCCGGGTCTTTATCTTGCTCCAGTCAATGGGAGGATCGCCGGCCAGCACGCGCAGCTTTTTCCCGGGAGGAAGGGTTTTGTTGATCTGGCGTACCAGAGGGAAAAACTCTTCGCAAAAACTACTTAGGCCGAAAGATTGGCACTGTGTGGTATCGCGCCAGACCAGCCGGACTTCGGTAAGCGACACATTCTCGCCGGCAATATAACGGTCCAGGATAGGCTGATAGCGCGAGTTGCCGCATTCCACCGCGATGTCATTTACTTTGTTGGGAAAATCGGGATTGCGAATCAGTGCGAGAATAAAATCATCCAGGTCTTTCTCTCCGTGAGCCGCATTCATGCCCACTACTTCATATTTACGGAACAGGTCCAAGACGGCTTTTTGCGCCGGTTTGGGTCTGGGAGTGTTGTCCTTGGTGGCGGGGGGCGGAGGGGCCACAGCAAGATCGGGCATGGACGGAAGGGCGCGCTGCTGGCTAGCAGGCTGCTGGGTGACGGCTCGGGCACTGAAAAAAGCGCCGGCCAACGTTATCGCTAGAAAGGGGATCGTGGTTGGTAACGGGGCCATTGGCGTGTTATACGGGGCCCGTAGGCCGGCGCTATAGAACAGAGCCAAGGTTTTTGGATATTTTTGAAGATATGCCAAATAAGCGCCGATATTCACGGGGAGTCTGACCGGTCTGCCCCTTAAAGGCCCTACAGAAGTGACTTTGATCGGAAAAGCCCAATTGAATTGCCACACTCCCCAACGGTTCATCGGACTGGGCCAGAACAGCCTTCGCTTGCTCGATCCGCTGCAACCGGATAAACTCGCCGATGCTCACCCCGAAATGCCGTTGGAAGCTGGTGGCGAGGTAGGTAGGATGCACCCCTGATTCGGCGGCCATCTGCTTTATCGGCGGGCAGTTCCAATGCTCTTCCCGCAACCGGTCCCTCACCCGATCAAGCCACCGGGGGATTGTAGGCTCTCGGTTCCCCTCCCGGATCGCCATAGCCACCAGTGCCAACGTGAGCCCCTCGAAGGCAAGTGCGGAGCCGCGATCGGCATGCATAAGCTCCTCGTAAATGTGCCGCGCCAGGTCCCTGGCGCGCCCGCCATTCACGACCGAGGCCGTATCGGAGAGCGAACTTCTACTTACGCCATCTATGAAGCTGGGAGCTACGTCGACATGAAGACATCGACCATCCGTTTGCCAGTTGTTGGAGTGGTTGCACCCGGACGGATGGTAAACAAGCGAGTTTCTTCGAAGCTGCTGGTCGAAGCCGTTCGAACGCTCATCGTATGCACCGCTAACGGTGAAGCAGAAGAACGGGTTCGTGTGAAGATGCTTTTCCAAGAAGCAGCCGGCTCGATACTCAGACAGGTCTATGCATAGTCCTGTCGAGCGCCAACTACGCCGACACCTGCCCATAAACGTCTGAGGCTGAAGCTTAACCATCTCGCTGATTCGAATGCATACGATAGCCGGTCGCCAGCAAGTTTCTACGCCGATTTACAAAGTTCATGAGCGTCCGGTTTCCAGCGCCCATAGCTACGAGCCTTAGAGAGACCTCATTCTCAGCGAAAAGGGACAGGCTGTCTATGCGATCGCGACCGCCGACGCCGAGCTCATCATTCCCGATTCAAAGTCGTTGGCCGAGCTCAGACAACAAATAATGGAATCGGCCCCCCAGCTAAACTTCTCACACTGGCGACGTCCCTAGCCTCGCGTGACCGACGCGAAACCGCCTCGCATAACTCCCTTTCCGAGCATCGTAAAATGAATGTCGTGATCATGTCGCGACCGATGCGGTCGATTCTTTTTTCTGCCTTAACCTTGGGGGCCCTCGCGTCGGTTTGCCTTGCGCAGGACAGGGCGAACCCCCCAACGCAACCGTTCGAAATCCCAGCTGTGGCTCAGGCGCCCGGCTGTCCTCCTGAGGGATGGTGCGGAGAGGCGTCGCTGCAGATGATCTTCATGTACTACGGCGCGTACATCCCGCAGAAGATCATCAATGCCGCCGGGCATCCGGAACATCCCGATCTATGGAGCAACAACCTCGGGCCGGCGATGCAAAACCTTGGATTCAAGTGGTCGGACTTCTCGACCGGCGACACGGACGAGTACATCCGGAAGCTAAGGGCATCTCTAGCCGACGGAGTCCCGGTGCTGATGGGCGTTAATGTCTACTCGAACGGTAACGGCGGCGCCCACTTCTGCGTGGCCGCGAAGAGCGACGATACGGCGCTGACCATCAACACCACTTGGGCCATGAGGGGGGACATCTACACCTGGGCCAGGCTCCATACGAAGGCGGGCGGAATCACGCTTGCCGACGCCTTCCAAGCGCTGGCCATTCCCGCGCCGGACCTGCTGGCCAAGCACAGGCTCCGTTTGTATCCGGTTGACCCAGCGAAGTTCTATGAGAAGCGCTGCAAGCTCCGGATCGCAGCATCGAACCTCATCAAGGGCGCCAAGTACCAGATCCGAAGCTATCCATCGATGCAGTCTGCCGACGTCAATCGAGGCGCCGGCGAGCTCGTGGACGAGTTTACGGCCGCCAGCCCGGAGTACACGAAGGACGTCGAAGTCGACCGGGACGCCGAGACCGTCTTTGTCATGACGCGGTCTCATGCAACTGGCTCTTGATCTCGATGCCGAGGATCTTTTTGGCCGGGGTTTAGGTCTTCGCTCGGCGACTAGGTGACATTGACGCCGAGATTCATGGCCTGGGCGTTTCTGATCGCCGCGGTCGCACATACGGCATCTTGCGCAGCTATTCCAACGGACTTGAAGAGGGTTATCTGCCGGAGGTCTTGACGGCCGGCCAAGTCGCCTGCAAGCAGCGATCCGATTTCACCAACGATGTCGTCTTCGCCGATAGCTCCCGCCCGGATCGCTTGGACGAGATCGCCCGCCTCTTGAAGCGCCGATGAGAGGTGGTCCACGAATACGCGTGCGCGGCCAACTGTTTCGGCGGGGACCTCCTGCATGTCGGGCTTGAAAGCCCCGACCGCGTTGATGTGAACGCCGAGCTTGAGGTCGCAGTCTTGAAACACCGGCACATGCGACCCAGTAGCCGTGCAGACGATATCGGCTTCTCGGATCGCTTCGCTTGCGCTGCTCGCGATTCGCAAGTCCGTGGTGATGCCGTCGCGCCCCGCGAGGCGAGCGCACATCGCTTCGGCTCTTGCCGGTGTTCGACTGAAGACCCAGGCGGTTCGGATCTGACGGACGGCGCACATCGCTTGGAGTTGCGTCGCGGCTTGGGCGCCGGCGCCAAGAATGGCGACCTTCTCGGCGTCTTCCCGTGCCAGCAAGGCGGTCGCTACGCCGGAGCCGGCGCCAGTCCGGATGGCGGTTAACGATGCCGCGTCGGCGAGGCCGATGCACGCCCCGGTCGCGGGATCAAGCACTAACACGCCGCCGAGAACGGTTGCAATCCCCAACGCGGGGTTCCCCGGATAGACGGACACAGTCTTAACCGCCAACGAAGCAGGATATCGCCCATCCGGGCTCGCCCCCACGTGCGCGGGCATAACAAGCGTGACGTTGTCGGTATTCGGCGGCAACAGATGAATCCGTTGAGGAAGGACCGCCTGGCCGGTTGACACGGCAAGGTACGCCCAACGAACGGCTTCGATGGCTTCGGCCATTGGAAGGGCGGCCCGCACGGCCTCGGCGGCGAGGATTTTCATAATCCGTTCGCAGGCTATTACAATTCCAGCATTCCTGTCGCTGGTCTCTCTTCATATCGACCTACGCCGTCGCTCGCTTGAAGCTGGCACAATCGGCGGAGGACACCCGTCGCGTTGAGGAACAGGATGACTTGAGGGGCATGGGGTGACACCCCCGACTCGGTTCCTTGCCGACGTCAACTTCCTAATTGCTATCCTGGACATAAGGCACGAACACTCCGTCAGAGCCAGTTCCTGGCTCGACAAGGTTGGAATATCCACGCCGAATGATTCGCGGAAGCGCTTGGTTCATCATGCCTCTTCCCATTCGTGTGACTCCAGAAGGAACCCATACCGCAATTGGGTCAGCCCATGGGGAACAGGTTGCTACGGGGACGAGCTTCGTGACACATAATAGTCCCAGAGTATGAACAGGTCCGATTTTCGTAAACTCTACGCCTATTCCGACAATTGCTGGCGCCTTTTGGGCGAAACGCTAACAGCCAATCCTACAGCCTGGGATGCTTCATTTCAAACAACTTCCCACTGGAATTCCATCCGCTTACTCCTGGCACACAGCATTGCTGCTGAGGAGCGCTTAATATCCGTGCGCCTCCAAAACTATTCGCTCCCTCAGTCATACGAAGCGCGTGCAGCCGCCACTTGGGATGGATTGCACAATGACCAGCAGGCCATTCGTGCAGCCACATATGCCTATCTGGACTCCTTATCCGACGAAGAAATTGAAGAGGAAGCACCAGTATTACCTGGAATGGGCGGCGGCGCCCTTACACGGTGTGATGTGCTCTTTCACATTATCAACCATGAGAACTATCATCGCGGGCAAGTGATCACTTCGCTCCAACGAATTGGCATCGATCCGCCTAATTTTGATTACGTGCTCCTCAAAGCGTCTGTACTCTAAGAGTTTACGTTTACGCCATAGAATTACTGCTTGGACGGACAAATGGCGTTGCCACGAAGTGAAGCACACGATCTCACAACGTTGGCCGACGTCATGCCTGGTACAAGGCAAGCAAGGCCCTATTCTGCAAATTGAGGATTAACAGGGTCGGAAAAGAAAACTGACGATTTCGTCTTGGTGGGGTTATTCACTCATCGACTCAATCACAGACAAAGGACAATTCCGGTATGCGCCAAAGCGAGTAACACTCATTAGGAAGACATTCATGACTTATCGTCAACGCCGAACAGCTTCCGCAGCCTGGCGGCGAATATCCGGCGAGGTATGAACCGCCGGAGCGCGGCTACAAGCTTTGCGCCGCCTCCGACGGCATAGCGGGTGTGCGGCGCTTTGGCGGCGATGGCGTCCAGCACGACTTTTGCTACTATCTCAGGACCGGGTGCGGCGGATACCATTTCGATTACAGCCTGCTGGACACGAGCCCGCGGGCCGTCGTAGACGGAAAGCGGCGAATCGGCCGCTTGACCAGCCTCGGCGATCGCAGTTTTGACGAAGCCGGGTTCAATCAACACGACGCGGACGCCAAAGCCGGAAACCTCTTGGTCGAGTGATTCCGAATATGCCTCCAATGCATGCTTTGTTGCACAGTAAAGTCCGTTGAAAGGGGCCGGGAACAGGCCCAAAAGGGAGCTGATATTCACCACACGGCCGAATCCCTGCGCTCGCATCGCAGGCAAGACCGCATTGGTAAGCCGGAGAATCCCAAAGAAGTTCGTCTCGAAGATCGCATGCGCCTGTGCCATCGAACTCTCCTCGTTGGCGCCCGCGACCCCAAACCCGGCGGCGTTAACCAGGACGTCGATCCTGCCGCTGCGCTGCAGCACCTTATCGACTCCTGCCTTAACCGAAGCATCGTCGGTTACATCCAGAATCAGACCCTCGGCGGATCGGCCGCCCGCCACCGTCCCTCGTCGGCTCCCGCCAAAAACGTAGTAGCCCGCTTCGGCGAGTTGTCTGCCGATAGCTTCGCCGATTCCCGACGACGCACCGGTGACCAAAGCAACCTTCTGCTGGCTCTCATTCACAGTCGTCACTATATAGGGTGTTCACGTACATAGGGACCTAAAGCCACCAATGTCGGGGTTATTCTCCACAGAACCGAATTCCGACAAACATCGGCCATTCCGAACATGTTCGTAGCGACGTCGTCTTCATCATGCCTGCCTCTACGGGCGGGATTTATTGAAAAAGGAATACATGACAACACCCGTGCTTCGAATCGTCACCATGTGCGCTATCGGCGCGTGCTTCTTGGGTCTAGCCGGAAGCGCTTTCGCTCAAGGTCAAGGTCAGGGGATGCGGGACCTTCGAGCCCAGATGGCAAGGCTGAAAGTCGCGAAAGCAAACGCTCGGGCGAGTCATCACCGAGCCCAAGTCCACTATATCCAGAGCTTGATCGATCGACTGCAAGCCAGAATGGACCACCACAAGTAGGAAGCCCTTCCGAAAACTACGAGTGCACGACCGGCTCGTCCCTTACAAGCACGAATTCGCCGGTACCCTTTACATGGTTTTTGCTTTCAGTCCAAGGGACGGCTTCAAAGGTGCCAGATAGTATCGATCCATCTGAGCTGAGAACGCCGTAGTAGAAGACTGTAGGGCATAAATGCCGGATCGCGGACTCGATGTTGCCGTTACGGATGCAACTTTCGCGCGGTCCGGAGTACACCTTCGAGAAATTAACAAAGTCGCCGTCAACAGTCCCTTCGATTTTGCTGTCGGGGCAGCCCGATATTCGAAGCACTGCGTTTGGATATTTTGCGTGATACCGGGCTCGCTCGATACGCATTTTCTTAGGCAAGCCGTCATGCATGCCAAGAAGCCATTCCGTATAGGCACATTCGCGCTCGCAATCCAAATCGATCATCTTGCCGGTCAGCAGGGCGCCTTCAGTCTCAAACCAGGCCTCGATTCCAAAATGATTCTCTGGAATGTCTTCCAGACTTACGCCTGGACGCCTTACGAGTTCCTGCAGATAATAACCCAGCCAGTGCCCGTCGATCGGCATGCACGATTATAGGCACTCATAGGTTAATGCAGAGTCCGCTGAGTCAAAGCAGCCCGCGGTGGCCGCGGTAGTCGGGTGTGTTATCGAGTCCGCGCTCTTGGATGACTTTGTTGGCGGCAGCGAGAGCTGTCGCGACGGCGGGATATCCCACGTAGGGGAGCGTCTGAATTAAAGCCTCCTCGATTTCGTCCAGGGTGAGACCGTTGTTGAGGGCAATATTCATGTGGATCCCGAATTCGTTTGGCTGACGTAAGGCGATCATCACCGCCATGGTCACCAGACTCCGTGCTTTGCGGTCCAAGCTTGGACGCGTCCAGATGTCGCCGAAGGCTTGATCGATGGCATATCCCGCGATGTCGGATCCGAACGTGCCCGATGCGGCGGATGCCAATAACCGTTCGGCCATTTCTGCGCCCATCATCTCGCGTATAACCTTTTCGCCAGCTTCTTTTCCTTTCATATTTCTCCTCCGCTATTTCACGTCGGCTCGAGCCGATGTCTGCACCTTGCCCGAATACGGGCCGACTTCGAACGTATACCGGTCCGGGCGGACCTCGTATTGGTGGCTAGTCTCATTCCAGCTCCGGAGCGCCCAGTCGGTAACGTCGACACGCACATCCCGAGTTTCTCCGGGGGACAGGGAAACGCGCTTGAATCCGACTAAACGCCGGAACGGGTCGGTCTTGGATGGATGGGCGTATCGAGCGTAAACCTCGACGACTTCGTCGCCCGCAATCTTGCTCACGTTGGTGAGCGGAAAGGCGATCTCATGGCCGGCCTGAGAGCTGGAGACCTTGGCGGGCCCGTACTTGAAGCCGGCGTAGCTAAGACCAAAACCGAATGGAAAGAGCGGCCTTCCTTTAAAGAAGCGGTAGGTGCGGCCGTCCAGGTGATAGTTGTCGAAGGCGGGCAGGTCGCGGTCAGAACGATAGAAGGTTACGGGAAGCCGGCCGGAGGGGTTGACGTCGCCCAGCAGCGCATCGGCGACGGCGGCGCCGCCCTGTTCGCCGGAATACCACTGGAGCAGAATCCCGTTCGCCAGTTTGGGGTCGAAGGAAATGGAACTACCGCTCGTAAGAACGACGACTACCGGCTTGCCGGTCGCGGCGACCCGGCGCAAGAGCTCTTGCTGGGGCGCCGGCAACTGAATGCTGGTGCGGTCTCCCCCGTTAAAGCCCTCGTATCGGACGGGCATCTCCTCGCCCTCGAGTTGAGGCGTGATTCCCAGGGCGAGAATGACGAGGTCGGAACGCCTGGCAAGCTTTTCGGCCTTGCTGTAGTCCGCCGGCCGCTCGACTGTGTTGCTGCCGAGTTGGATCGCCGCCGGACCTTTACCGTGGGAGTACTCAAGCCGAATCTTTACGGCCGCGCCTTTCTTAAAGGTGGTGTTGGCACGGTAGGTCTTCTGCTCATGGCCCTTCCATTGATCCAAGACGATCTTATCGTCCAAGAGCAATCGGACTCCGCCGTCCGTCGTGATGCCGAGCGTAACTTCGTCGTCGGTCGGCCACACCAAGTAGCCGGTCCAGCGGATCGAACAGTTCTCGGCCGGAAGGCCTGACAGTACTTGGGCTGAGGACCAGTGAAGGTTTACGGATCGGTCCGTCCGAGTTGCCGAGGGTGTTCCCTCCAAATTGGAGTTGCTGAAGACTTCGCCTCGGAGTCCGCCGGTCGTTTTTTCCTGGTCGGCAAACATAGATCCCCTCGGCATCGGCCCGATACCGGACCCAAGGTTATAGAGCCGGCCGCCTTCTGTGAACTCGACCTTCACGCCGCGGCTTTGCAGCTTGGATTGGATTCCGTCCAAGATAGTTACCGGACGAGCCGGAGTGCCGTGGTAGTTCCCTACCAGAACTTGTTGGCTCTCGGCGACGGGGCCGATTACGGCCACGTGCTTGTACTTCGCCGCGTCGAGCGGCAGAATTCCGTCGTTCTTTAGAAGGACCAGGCTTTCGTGCGCCGCTTTGAGCGCCAACTGCTCGTGTTCGGGGGTGTCGTTCTCGGTCGGCTTGATGCCGTCGTACGAGCACTGCTCGGCCGAATCGAACATGCCGAGTCGAAACCGCAGCGTGAAGAGCCTCGTCGCCGCGCGGTCGATGTCGGCTTCTGTAACCAAGCCCTGGCCGAGCGCCGCCTTGAGGGCTCGATAGCTCGTGCCGCTGCATTCGTCGTTGCCGGCTTTGATCGCCATCGCGCTGGCCTCGGCGAGATTCTTCACGGCGTGATGGCCATTCAGGATGTCGTTTACGGAGTCGACGTCGCTGACGACCGCTCCGTTGAAGCCCCACTCGTCTCGAAGCAGGGTTGTCAAAAGCCAAGGGTTTCCGGTAGCCGGGACGCCGTTAAAGCCGCTATAGGCGCTCATGACGCTTGCCGCTTTACCTTCGCGAACGCAGGCTTCGAAGGCGGGCAGGTACGTTTCGCGAAGCTCCTTCTCGGTCACTTTCGCGTCGAACCCGTGGCGCAGGGGCTCGGGTCCGCTGTGAACGGCGAAGTGCTTCGGTGTGGCGACCGCCCTCAGGTACTTGGGATCGTCACCTTGAATGCCGGTAACAAATGCCACGCCGATCCGGCTCGTCAGAAAAGGATCCTCACCGTAGGTTTCCTGTCCGCGGCCCCATCGGGGGTCGCGAAAAATGTTGATGTTGGGCGACCAAAGCGTGATGCCCTTAAAGATAGAGCGGTCGTTGCGCTCGATCGCCGCCGCATACTTGGCCCGCGCTTCGGTGCTGATGACGGTTGCGACCGAACGAACGAGGTCGGGATCCCAGGTCGAGGCCAAACCGATCGCTTGCGGGAAGACGGTGGCAACGCCGTCGTTCGCGATCCCGTGCAGGGCCTCGCTCCAATAGTGGTATTTGGGAACCCCCAATCGCGGAATCGCGGGAGCGTCCATCATGCATTGCGCGATCTTCTCGTCTACCGTCATCCGCGAGACGAGGTCCTTCGCGCGCTGGGCCGCCGGCAAGCCGGAATCTTGATACGCCGCAGCATGGCCGAAAAGCAGCAAGACTGCAGGAAGTAGGTTCATGGTGTAAGGGGCTCCTTCTGTCGGCGAAAAACTCGCCGAACGCCACTATATCACCGCTATCCCAAGTAAAGGCAGATGGCGCGCTCGAGAGGACTCGAACCTCCGACCCTCAGCTCCGCAAGCTGATGCTCTATCCACTGAGCTACGAGCGCATCGATTGGGAACACCTAATATACCCCAGCTTGATACGAGGTAAAAAATGCGCAATCCGGAGCCGCTTCCGGATTTACCGTTACACTTTGCGTTTGTGCGCCGATGAATATCTGTGTTAAGGTAGCAGGATGAGCTTGGGGGAGGGCGGAACGGCGAAATGGCTTGCGATGATTGCCGACGCGATGGAGCGCGGGGGCGATCTGAGCGCTGTCACGCGCGTCCTTCGAGACATCTTCGTCGAACAATGCGGTTTCGACCGAGCCGGCGTTTTCGTTTACGACCCCGTTACTGAAACGATGCGGGGCACTTGGGGAACGGACCTGGAAGGACGCCTAGAAAACTCCTGGCACGTTCGGTTTCCCTTCCACGGCCCCGAACGCGGAGTTTGGGAAGCGATGGTGTCCGGAGGGACCGGCTACCTGCTCCGCCACTACGAACCGGGCGCAAAGCGGATCGATATGCCGCCAGAAATGGCCGCCGTCGAAGACCATGCCTCGATTCTGCTGGCAGCGGGTGGTGAATTGGTCGGCTATGTCGCGATCGATAACCTGTTCACGAACCGGCCGATCTCCGAAGAGACGGTCGCGGGGCTCGTGCCGTTCGCCAAACAGGCGGCGCTGGCCGTTCACAACACCAAGCTGCGCGCCGATCGGGAGGCTGCCCAAAGGCAGCAGCAACGCATCACGGAGATCTCCCTCGCGATCACGTCGAACGACGACATAGAAATGGTGTACCTGCAGGTCCGAAACGCGATTGTCGAGATCGGGTTTGTCGACCGCGCTTCCGTTTGGATTTTCGAGGGAGCCACAGCGCGTGGAACGTGGGGTACGGACGTTGAGGGCCGACAGATCGACGAACATCACCGGATCCTTCCGATCGATCTCGATGGCGCCTTCGTCAAGCAATTCGCCGACCCGAACGAACCGTTTGTAATCGATACCGTTTCGGTCGAAGGCCCCGACGGCCGCCGTTGGGAGAATGTCCCGCGTGCATACATTCCTCTTCGAGTCGGCGGTGAAGTTATCGCCTACGTCTCCGTCGATAACCTGCTGACAGGTCTGCCGATTACCAGTAGGATGATGTTCTCCGTACTGCCGATTGCCGACCAAGCCGCCGTCGCGGTTCAAAAGGCCCGGCTCTTGGCGCAAACCGAGGCTGTCGTGATGCAGCAGCAGCAGATCATGGAGATTGCCGCCGCCATCGCCGAGAAAGAGGATCAGGACGCGGTTTTTCGAATGGTCCGAGACGCCGTGATGAAGTTGGGCTGCGTCGACCGGGTGGGCGTGTGGATGACCGAGGACCTGACCGCTTACGGCACATGGGGTACCGGCGAATCCGGCGAGCTACTGGATGAACACGGCCTTAGCCACTCGATTCGGCATTTCGCCGATGCGTTTCCCGACTTCATGTCGGGAAAGCAACAGTTCGTAATCCGAGACGACCACAAGGTCACCTTGGAGAGCGGCGAAAGAAAGGAGAACGTCTACTATGCCGTCGTCGGCTTGCGCACCCGAACCGGACTGATTGGACTTATCACGGCGGACACCCTCGCTACCGGCCGAAAAATAACGCCGGCCGACATCGCGCTGATATTGCCGTTGGCAAATCAGGCCGCAATCGCGGCTCTCAATATCCGTTTGCGCGCCGAGCGGGAGCAGGTAATCCGCAACCAGAGCAGGCTGCTGGACATAGCGGTGGCCATCACAGTCGACCAAGACGTCGACGCCGTTTTCCGAATGATCCGCGACGCGGTCTTGGAACTAGGCTCCGTAGATCGAGCCGGCGTCTGGTTAATCGACGGCGCCACTGCATGGGGAACGTGGGGAACCGACGACGAAGGTAGGCCGACCGACGAGCACGGATCGAGTTTTTCGATCCAAGATCACCAAGGCGAATTCATCGCTTGCTTGGAAGGCGAGCTGCCCTACATTCTCGATCACATTTCCGCACAAACTCAGACCAATGGCACGTTCGCAGACGATGGCCCAGCCGACGTTCCCCACGCTTTGATACCGCTTCGGGCTGGAAACGAGCTCGTCGGACTTTTGGGTATGGATACCCTCTTGACGAAGCGCGCGATAACGCCGGACAAGTTGGAGATGATCCTGCCGTTGGCCAACTTGGCGGCAGTCGTCGTTCACAAACGCCGCCTGTATCAGGCCGTGCAGCAAGAGCTTCAGCGCCGGCAAGAACTGGAAACGGTTCTCATCGGCCAAACCCACGAGCTTATCGTAGCCAGAGACGAAGCTCAAGCCGGCAACCAGGCAAAAAGCGAGTTCCTCGCCAACATGAGCCACGAGATCCGCACTCCGATGAACGGCGTCCTGGGTCTTTCCTCTCTCCTGCAATCCACTTCCCTATCTGATTTACAAAAAACGTACGCGGACGGAATCAAACAGAGCGCCGAAGCACTCTTATCGATCATTGACGATATTCTCGATTTTTCGAGGCTCGAGACCGGGAAAATGAGCCTTGCATGCCTGCCCTTTAGCCTGCGGAAATGTGTGAAGGAAGTAACGGCCGGCATGTCTTCGCGGATCATAAACGAGGCCCTGAAACTGACTTACTCGGTCTCGAAAGATCTGCCGGATAACTTGATCGGCGATCCCCATCGTATTCGCCAGATGCTCAAGAAACTTTTGGCCAACGCGATTAAGTTCACTGTCAAAGGCGAGGTGTCGACCGAAGTATCGTGTCTCGAACAAACAGCGAGTTCGGCGACCGTCCGAATATTGGTGCGAGATACGGGGGTCGGAATAGCCCGGGACAAACTGTCCAAAGTATTCGACAGCTTTACCCAGGCCGATGGCAGCTCAACCCGAAGGCACGACGGGACCGGCTTGGGCCTCACGATCACCAAGCGGCTTGTCGAGCTGATGGGCGGCAAAATCCATTTGGAAAGCGTTCAAGGCGAAGGCACTACCGTCTGGCTGGACATCCCCTTCACCAAGCAAGAAGCCGCTCCGTCTCAAGCCGAAGCCCAGCAAGGCGGCCACGAGGCGCCGCTGGAACTGCAGGTCTTACTCGCCGAAGACAATCCGATCAACTCCATTGTGGCGGTCGGACGATTGGAAGATTGGGGATGCACATGCTTGGCTGTCGAAAACGGAAAGGAGGCCCTGGAAGCAGTCGCCAAGCAGCCATTCGACCTGGTTCTGATGGATATCTCGATGCCCGAAATGGACGGCATCGAGGCGACGCGCGAGCTGCGCCGCGTCGAGGAGTCTTCCGGCAAGCATCTTCCCGTGATCGCGGTCACCGCCCACGCGATGGAGGGAGACCGCGAAAGGTGTTTAGCCGCCGGAATGGACGACTACATTTCCAAGCCGGTCAACTTTGACGAACTGCTCGCGCTGCTTCACAAATGGGGCAAGCCGACCCTTCACTAATCCCCTCTGCCCGTACCATTCGGACGCGCTAGTGCGTAATCGTCAAAACCGCCGATTGGGTTACGGTTCCGACAGAAGCCGTGATCGTCGACGACGTCGTCGCTCCGACGGCGGTCGTTTTGACCGTGAACGTTGCCGACGTTTTGCCGCCGGCGACGATTACGGCGACCGGCACCGAAGCCCCCGTTAGGCTGCTGGAAAGGTTGACGACGAGCCCGCCCGTGGGAGCCGGGCCGCTTAATGTGACCGTGCCCGTCGAAGACTGACCGCCTTTAACGCTCGCCGGCTTGAGGCTCACCGTTGCCAATGTCGACGCTGTGAGTGTCAGCGTTCCGGTCTTGCTCGTACCGCTCAACGACGCGGTTATGGTGGCCACCTGTTGGGTGGTGACGCCGGTCGTCTTGGCGACAAACGTCGCGGTAGCCGTCCCCGCCGCGATCTTGACGGAGGAAGGAACCGTCACGCTACTGAGACTGCTGGACAACTTGACGGTCAGGCCGCCTGTCGGCGCGACGCCGGCCAAGGTCACCGTCCCCGTCGACGTGGTTCCGCCGGCCACGGTGGACGGACTGAAGGCGACCGACTGGAGCGCGACCGGCTGGATCGTCAGCACTGCCTTTTGCGAAAACGAATTCAACGTTCCCGTGATAGTCGCAGTCTGCTGCGCCGAAACCGAAACGGTCGTGACGTTAAAGGTGGCAGAAGACTTGCCGGCAGCCACGAGAACGAATGCCGGTACCTTCGCTCCCGTGTTACTGCTGGCCAAGGTGACGGAGATTCCGCCGGTAGGCGCCGGGCTGCTGATGTAAACGGTGCCTACGGAGGTCGCCCCTCCGTTCACCGTCGCCGGGTTTAGCGTGACGCCGGAAAGCGCCGGCGGGTACTCGATGAGAATCGCGGATTGCGATTGCCCGTTGAACGTCGCCGTGATGTCGGAGACCTCCTGGAACCCTACGATCGACGTCGTGACCAGGAAGTTTGCGCTATCCTGACCGGCAGGTACGGTGACGGATCCGACCACCGCCGCCGAGCCATATTGGCTCGTCAAAGCGATCTTGAGCCCGCCAGACGGCGCGGCTCCACTGAGCGTGACGGTTCCTACGGTCGAAGCGCCGCCCGGCACGACGGGGGGATTCAGGCCGACGGCCGTAATAGACGGCGGGTTCACGGTCAGGATCGCGCTCTTACTTGTCCCCGATAGGCTCGCCGTCATCGTGGCGGCTACCTGCGCGGATATCGACGAGGTTTGCGCGGTGAACGTCGCCGTCGTTTGGCCGGCCGCGACGGTTATGGATGTAGGAACCGATACGGATGGATCGCTGCTCGACAGCGTGACGACTGCGCCCAGGAATGTGGTTACGCCGCTCAACGTGACGGTTCCCGTCACGGAGGCGCCGCCCGTTACGGTCGTGGGGGCGACGGCCAACGACGTCAATGTTGGGGCGACATAGGTGCTTTTCAGAGCGTACAGGTGGGCGTCCGTGCTCGAAAAATAGAGCGAGCCGTCTGCCGCGATGGCGGCTCCGGCAGTGGCCAGCGGCCCGCCGGAGGCGTACGACCACACCAGCGAACCGGCAGCGCTCAGCGCATAGAAGTGGCTGTCGGACGAGCCAACGAATACGGTTCCATCCGCGCCGACGGCGGGAGACCAATCGATGGCCGCCGTCGTTTCGTACGACCACTTCAGAACGCCGGTGCCTCCGATTAACGCATACAGGGTGTGGTCTTCGGAGCCGATATAGACGGTCCCATCGGCGCCGACGGCAGGGCTGGAATAGATGGCTGCGCCGGTGGTGTAAGACCAAACCTCCAGGCCGCTCGTGCCGTTGAGCGCGTACAAGCTCTTGTCTTGAGACCCGACGTAAACGGTGCCGTCCGCCCCGATGGCCGGCGACGAGGTAACGGCCTTGCCGGTGGCAAAGCTCCAATCGAGGGCGCCGGTGCTGCCGTCCAACGCATAGACGCTCTTGTCGGAAGATCCGACGTACACCGTCCCGTCCGAACCGACGGCAGGCGACGAGGCGACAACGTCTCCGCACGCGTATGACCAGACCGGCGCGCCGGTTGCGCCATCCAAGGCGTAAACCTTATGGTCGAAGGATCCGACGTAGATCGTGCCGTCCTCGCCAATCGCAGGGGACGAAGTAACCATGCCGCCGGTTGCAAACGACCATTTCAGCGCGCCGGTTTTACCGTTCAGGGCATAGACCTTGTCGTCGCTGGAGCCGACGTAGACGGTTCCGTCTTTGCCGATGGCGGGAGTCGACTGGACCGCTCCGGACGCCTTGAAAGCCCATACCAGGTTCCCGTTCACAGGGTTCAAGGCAGACACGGTGCCGTCCGAGCAGCCAATATATACCGTCCCATCGACGCCGATTGCGGGCGAAGCATTGCCGGGGTTTGCCGCTCCAAAGCTTCGCGACCACTTCACCGCGTTCGTCGTCCCGATCCCGGCGCCGGTACCGGTGTTCAGCAAGTTTCCTTGGAACTTGGGCCACGGAGATGCGGCAAGCTGGGCCGAAGCCGGCAGCGATAGATGCAACGCCGCCAGCGCCAAGATAAAACGAATCCATCGCGCCATAGTAAGGCGAGTTTAACCGCCTCTGACATAAACACGAAACTGCTAACTCTGCTACTTTACGCGCACAAGCCGGCTGTCACGTTTTTACGGCCACGTAAAGCCGGCACAGACGTTCGGCTGGCCAGGCTGGGCGCTCGGCGAACTGACGGTGGGGGGATTGGGGCCGAGAAACGGAAACAGATAGATCAGCTCGCAGCCGGTCAAATCCTTGCTAGCCCGAATCGCGCCACCGCTGGTGGCCTTGGCATGACTATCGAAAAAGACGGCATTCATCTGCTTGGCGTGCCGGTCCGCAGCCTTGTAGGTCCGCGTCGAATCGTGTGAATCGACCGAGAAATCGCCGTTGAAAGGCTCGATCCAGGAGTCCGTTACCGTCCCGGTGTAGTCCTGTCCCCACTTCTCGGTTACGACGGTCGTATCGGAGGGGGCGGGGATTGCCGATAGGTTCAGGCTCTCGGCCGGCGATATCGCGATGTAAGACCGCTGGATCGTCAAATTGCCGTTGACATCCTTGCTTGGCGTCGGCAGATCGTCGGACGGACAGCGAAAAACGTTGTTGCTCGCGATGTACGGCATCAGCAAGTTCCACCACCGGTTGCCATTGGTCGTCGGAATGTCTCCCGACCGCGAGTTGACGCTGCCCGAGCGGAAGAACATCCGGTCGTCGTAGTCGGTGAGATACAGCTGAAGCGAGATGCCGATCTGCTTCATGTTGGACATACAAGCCGTCTTCTTGGCCGCTTCCTTGGCCGATGCAAAAACCGGAAATAGGATCGCCGCCAGAATCGCGATGATCGCGATGACCACCAAAAGCTCGATAAGCGTAAAGGCCTTCTTCATGAATCTTAGGTGACTATAGACCACCCGTCGGCCACACAACCGCCCCTTAACACGATCTTCAACTCTCGCGTCGGCCCTCCCGCTACGTGATGGTTAACGTAGCGGTCTTGGACGTGCCGTTGAGCGTTGCCGAGATGGTCGATGTCGTCTTCGCGTTAACTTTCGTCGTCTTGATGGTAAACGTGGCGGTTGTCTTGCCGGCGGCGATGGTTACCGTCGACGGAACCGAGACCGAGGACAGGCTGCTCGACGCCGTGATGACCAGCCCTCCGACGGGAGCCGCGCTGCTGATCGTCACCGTTCCTGTCGATGTCTTCCCTCCTACGACGGAGGCTGGGCTCAGCTTGACCGAGACCAACGTCGGCGGGTTGACGGTTAGGGTCCCCGTCTTGGAGGAACTACCCAAGGTTGCCGTGATCGTGGCGACTTTTGAGGCTGCCACCGCGACGGTCTTGACCGTAAACGTACCACTCAACTTGCCGGCAGCCACCGTGGCGGACACCGGAGCCGTCGCAGCTGCCAGGTTGCTGGATAAGTGAACGACCAAGCCGCCGGTCGGCGCTGCCGAACTGAGAGTGACGGTACCCGTAGAAGACGCCCCACCGACGACGCTCGAAGGATTCATCGTGACGGAGACGACCGCCGGCGGGTTGATCGTCAACGTCGCCGTCTTCGAAGCCGTTCCGATAGTTCCCGCTATCGTTACCGAGGTCTGGGTGGCTACCCCGGTTGTCTTCACCGTAAAGGTTGCCGAAGTCTTGCCGGCGGCGATGGAAACGCTTGCCGGGACGGAAGCGGACGTTTTACTGCTCGTCAACTTGACCACCAGACCGCCGGTAGGAGCGGCGCCGGTCAGCGTCGCGGTTCCGGTCGAAGTGGAGCCGCCCGTGACGCTGCTCGGGTTCAGGGAGATCGACTGCAGAGTCGTCGGATTTACGGTCAAGCTCGCCGTCTGGGTCGACGTTCCCAGCGTGGCGGTTATGGTCGCCGTTTGCTGCTTGGTCACGGCCGACGTCGCGGCGGCGAAAGCCCCCGTTGTTTGACCGGCCGAAATCGTAATCGTCGTGGGAACCGAAGCGGCCGTGTTGCTGCTGGATAGATGAACGACCAACCCGCCCGTCGGAGCAACGCCGTTGACTGTCACGGTTCCACTTGAGGAGCCGCCGCCGGTTACCGAAGTCGGATTGAGGCTGACCGAAACCAACGCGGCCGGATTCACGGTCAAAGTCGCCGTCTGCGAGACGCTATTCGCCCCGGCGGTTACGGTCGCCGCCACTTGCGCGGTGACGGGAACCGTCGTAACGGCGAAGCTCGCCGTTGTGTGGCCGGCCGCTATCGACACCGTGCCGGGCACGGTTACCGAGTTCACGTTGCTGGAAAGGACGACGGGAAAACCGGTCAAGGGCGCTTGGGCACTCAAGGTCACGGTGCCGGTGGCGCCGACGCCTCCCGTAACCGTAGTTGGCGAAATCGAGACCGATGCGACGGTCGGAGGATTGACGGTAAGGATGGCGGTCTTCGACCCGCCGTTGGCAGACGCCGATATGGTCGCCGGCGTCTGCGCGGCAACCGCCACAGCAGTTACCGTGAAGGTTCCCGTCGTCTGGCCGGCCGCGACGGTGACCGACGGCGGCACGGTTGCGGCGACGCTGCCGCTGATCAGAGTTACGGACGTTCCGCCCGGCAGGGCCGGTCCGCTCAAAGTAACGGTCGCCGTCGACGTGGAGCCGCCGAGCACCGTCGTCGGGTTGAGCGTCAACGATACCGGCGTCGGCCCCTGAAAGGTGCTTTTGAAAGCATAAACGCTTGCATCGAACGATCCGACATAGAGGGTGCCGTCCGCCGCGATCGCCGGCGAAGAATAGACGAAATCTCCGGTTTGATACAACCAGACCTGGTGTCCGGTCGTGCCGTTAAACGCGTAAAGGTTCGTATCGTTCGAGCCGATGTATACGGTTCCGTCGGACGCGATGGCCGGCGAGGAAAAGATCTCGTCGCCGGTTGCCTCCGACCACGCGACGGTGCCGGCGCCGGCGTTAACCGCGTAGATCACGCCGTCTTCCGAGCCGACGTAAACCATTCCGTTCGAACCCACGGCGGGCGATGAAAAGATCGAGCCTCGCGTGGGAAAACTCCATTGGTGAGCACCGGTAAGTGCGTTTATGGAATACAGATTCTTGTCGTCAGAGCCGACGTACAGGTTCCCGCCGGAATCGAGGGCGGGTGACGAGTTGATGGGACCTGCCGCTACAAACTTCCACTTCTCAGTTCCGTCGGTGACCTTAAGCGCATAGAGGGTGCCGTCTTGCGAAGGGATATAAACCAATGTTCCATCCGCGCTCATCGCCGGTGACGCGGACACGTGCCCGGCGGTCGTGAAAGACCATTTCATGGTGCCCTTCGTGCCGTCGACGGCGTACACCCTCGCGTCGTCTGAACCGACGTAGACGGTCCCGTCCGTGCCGATGGCAGGAGAAGACTCAATCGGCCCGGTCGTCGCAAAAGTCCACTTGACGGCGCCGGTGGCGTCCATCGCATACAGGTTCCGGTCGCCGGACCCGACGTAAATCCAGCCGTTGGCGCCAATTGCCGGCGCCGCGAATACGCCGCCAACCGTCGAAGTCGACCATATCTGGGCGCCTGTCTTTCCGTTCAATGCAACCAACGCCCCTCCGGTGGATCCGATATACACCGTTCCGTCGGGACCGATAACCGGAGACGAATAAACCGAATTTCCCACGCCGAGGCTAAAAGACCACTTCGTCGTCCCGGTAGCCGAGGGGCCGACGCCGAGTCCGGTGTTAAACGAGTTGCCGTGAAATTTCGGCCAAGCCGAATTTGCCAGCTGGGCATTCACGGTGCAAGCGAACGCCAGAAAGGCAAGCACCAGGAGTCGTCTAAAAGAAGCAGTTGCTGAAATCCGGCACGGTATCACAGCCAGGATATTACGCCAAACAGGCTATTCCAGCTTGAAAACGGATGATTAAGTTTCCATTTCGGCGGCCAACATGGCGGCTTGACCGCCTTCTCCGCCAGGAAGCTTTATATCGGGCGGCGGATGAGCTTGTTCTCGGTGCAGCCGACCAGGATCTCGTTTCCGTTCGGGTCGAATGCGATCGAGAGAGCAGACGCGATCGCCAGCTCAAAGTGCGTCACCACGACGCCTGAGAAATCCACGATCTTGACTCGGTTGCGCTCGCCGAAGGCCAACCAATCTCGTGTTGGATGCATCGCGAGCAGAGGGATGCTTGGACTAACCGGAATGATGCTCAGGATGTCGCGCTGAGGCAAATCCCAAAGGACGATGTCCTGCAGCGTCCTCGTAGCGGCGACGGTTCCCGTTTTGTTAACGTCCATCCCGAAAACGCGGCCGGTAAGCCCGATCTTCTGCCTTCGTCTGCGCTTGGTAATGTCCCATACGCAAAGCGTGAAGCTGTCCGATCCCACCACTTTGTCGACGTCCCCGGCAAATTTCAGCCACCGAGGCGTGTCGTTGTCTTTCAGCACATACTTGCGCGTTCCGTGACCATCCCAGACGACGATGGTGCCGTTGTCGAAAGCAGCAACGACGTCGCCGCTCCCGGATACGTCCAAAGCAATCGGCGAGATAATAAGGAACCCGAACGATCTCGGCGCAACGTAGGTCCAGGCGACGTTCCAACCGTTCGTCTGTATCGCAGTTACCTGCTCGCCGGCGGCCACGTACATCAGGTCTCCACTCGGCGAAAATACCAGGCCTCGAATACGCTCGGTCGGCCTGATTTTTTCGTTTGCCGAGCTGAAATTGCCCTGGTACAAGACCTTGTCTTGGTCGCGAACCACGACATTCATGTCGACGTCGCTCGTCGCAACAAGACCGCCCCCTTGCGACATAACTACTCGGTTGATGCCGTGCTCGAAATGTTCGAGCGGACCTGAGTGGCGAACTGGACTGGCAATAGTAGACATAACCGGGTAACTCCTGGCCTTGCCGTTATGTTAATCGATTTTCCGCCCTCAAACAACGCAATCGCGGTCGGACATCTTTCGGCCTCGCGTCGTAGACGATAGTGATGATGGAAGCGGCCGGCAGCAAGAACAAGGAGTTGGTGGACGAGTTGATGGTCCGGAGGACCCAGCACCGCTTTCCGGCTCAGATCCGCTTTGCGACAAGGCGGTTCTCGGACGACGTGCTCAGCGTGCTGTTCCCCCACTTCTCCGAACAGATCGACACGGATGCGGAGCGGCTGGACGAGGACATCCACCGGTTGGAATCGAGTCTAAACGAGATTTTGTCCTCGCTCAGCGGCATATACAAATTGCCGGATAGCGACATCGGACGGGCGTTCGTCGAGCGGCTTCCTCGAATCTATCACGGGTTGCTGCTCGATGCCAGGGCGATCTATTACGGAGACCCCGCCGCCGTAAGCGTCGACGAAGTTATCCTGAGCTACCCCGGCTTTTATGCAGTTGCCATCCATCGCGTAGCGCACGAGCTGCACATTTTGGGCTTTCCGCTCTTTCCAAGACTTTTGTCGGAATACGCCCATCACCACACAGGAATAGACATTCACCCCGGTGCAACCGTCGGTCGTTCGTTTTTTATTGACCATGGCACCGGAATCGTTATTGGAGAAACGGCCGTGATCGGCAACGGTGTCAAGCTCTACCAAGGAGTAACCCTTGGAGCTCTCGTCGTTCAAAAGGAACTCGCAACCAAGAAGCGCCATCCGACTCTGGGTGACAACGTCGTCGTTTACGCCAACGCGACGATTCTCGGCGGCGACACCGAGATCGGCCACGACAGCGTCGTCGGAGGAAATGCTTGGGTTACCGAATCGATTCCGCCGTTTTCCATCGTCGGACGGAACACCGAAGTTCGGCCGAGAAAGCTCGGCGTGGAACCTGATATCGAGTTCAACATATAAGGAAACCAAATCGTTATGAAGGCTAACAATATCCTCGAGACCATCGGCAACACGCCGCACCTAAAGGCGAACCGGCTTTTCGGAGACAAGCACAACGTCTGGATCAAGCTGGAGCGGGCCAATCCCGGCGGCAGCATCAAGGACCGAATTGCTTTGAGCATGATCGAGGATGCCGAGGCTCGAGGAATTCTCGTGCCGGGCCAGGGTGTGATCATCGAGCCGACATCGGGCAACACCGGCATCGGCCTTGCGCTGGTAGCGGCCGTGAAGGGGTATCCGATCATCCTCGTCATGCCGGAATCTATGTCGATCGAGCGGCGACGCCTGATGTCCGCCTACGGCGCCACATTTGAGCTGACGCCACGAGAGCTCGGTATGAAGGGCGCGATCGCTCGAGCCGTTGAGTTGGCCGCCGAGACCCCGGGTTCGTTCATTCCTCAGCAGTTCGATAACCCTGCAAATATCAAGGTCCACAAAGATACGACTGCCCAAGAGATCCTCGCCGACTTCCCCGACGGGATCGACTACCTGATTACGGGCGTCGGCACCGGCGGGCACATCACGGGTGTGGCCGAAGTCCTCAAACCGAAATTCCCGAACCTGAAGGTATATGCGGTCGAGCCGACCAAGTCGCCGGTCATCTCCGGCGGCCAGCCAGGTCCCCACAAGCTGCAGGGAATCGGCGCCGGCTTCGTACCGACGAACCTTCACACCGATGTGCTGGACGGCATCATACAGGTGACGGAAGAAGACGCTTTCGCCTATGCGAAGCGTGCCGCCCTCGAAGAGGGCCTATTTGTGGGGGCTTCTTCAGGCGCCGCCCTGAGCGCCGTAGCCCAGAAGCTCCCCGAAATTCCCGAAGGCAGCACAATCCTGACGTTCTCGTACGACACGGGAGAAAGGTATCTGTCGGTCGAGGGGTTGTTCTAGGGAGAGCGGTGTTTCGGTGTTACGGTGTTACGGTGTTACGGTGCTGCGGTGTTACGGATGGACCGCAATACCGAAACACCGAGCGAAGCGATAATGCAGGGCGAAGCCCGAACACCGGCGACGAGTAGCGGCTCCGCCGCTACTCGTCGCTTTGCGCAAACTTGATCTCGTGGGCGAAATGGGCTGTGCGCTCCCAGCCCTCGATTTTGTTGCCGCGGACTTGATCTTTCAGGCCGTCGACCAATCCTTGTAGCGTGTGGCAGTTGGGACGGACGCGAAGCCATTCTTTGGCGATCTCGTACGCTTCCTCGTACCGCTTTAACCGATCGTAGCATTGGGCAAGCTTGGCGCCGGCCTCCCAGAAGTTCGGGTCGAGCACCGAAGCCTTGCGGAAGGGCTCGATGGCTTGCTGATAGTCTCCCTTGCGGAAATAGCACAGCCCTAAATATCCATATAGCCGAGAATTTGTGGGCTGCAGTTGCAACGCTGCCTTGCACTCCAGGATGGCGTCATCCCAGGCTTGCCTCTGCATCAGTCCCTCGATTCCGGGGTTGTTCATCAGTTCCCTCCGCTAGATTAAACAGCGGAAAGTGCCAAAGGTTACATTAAAATTTCCCAAGACTAAAAAAACTGGTAAGAGTTCTCCAACCTTGGGCCGACAGTCAGCCCAACTTTCGCACGGCAGCCACGACGTCGTTCTCGTCTGGAATGCACTGAAGCTCCAGCACCCTCGCATAGGGCATCGGCACGTTGAGGCCGCCCACGCGCGACACCGGCGCATCCAGGTCGTCGAAGCAATCCTCGCCGATTCGCGCCGCGATCTCGGCGCCAAATCCGCCGCTTCGCCAGTCTTCGTAAACGACGACGGCGCGGTGCGTTTTCCGTACCGAGGCGTAAATCGTCGCGCTGTCCAACGGCAGCAGGGACCGGACGTCGACGACTTCCGCATCGATGCCGTCCTTGGCCAGCAGCTCGGCGGCGGCCAGATTGACGTGCGTCATCCGGCTGTACCCGATCAGGCTGATATCCTTCCCCTCTTTCAGGATTTGCGCCTTGCCGAACGGTATTTTGAATTCGGGATCGTCGGGGACCATCCCCTTCATGGCGTAAAGACCGGGGTTTTCGTAGACGATGACGGGGTTATCGTCGTCGACGGCCGTCTTCATCATGCCGTAGATATCGCTGGCGGTAGCCGGGCACACGACCTTCAAGCCGGGCACGTGGGCATACCAGCCGTCCATCGAGTGCGAGTGCTGCGCGGAAAGCTGCTTGGCGGCGCCGCCGGGTCCTCGGAAGACGATCGGGCACTTCACCTCGCCGTTAGTCATGTAATGAACTTTGGCGGTGTGGTTGATGATCTGGTCCATGGCCAGGATCGAGAAGCTCATCGTCATAAACTCGACGATCGGCCTTAGGCCGGCCATTGCCGCCCCCGTCGCGATGCCGGCAAAACCGGCTTCCGTGATCGGCGTGTCGATGACGCGCCGGTGTCCGTACTTCGGGAAAAGACCCTTCGTAACCTTGAAGGTTCCCTCGTATCGGCCGATGTCTTCCCCCATAAGGAACACGTCGGCGTTCTTATCCATCTCCTCGATCATGCTCTTCTGAAGAGCTTCTCGATAGGTCATCTCAAGCATCTGGGCCATTAGTGTCCTTGCTCCGGCGTCATGTCGGTATAGATGTTGTCATACACTTCCTCAACATCTGGGAACGGCGAAGCATCCGCTTCGGCATAAATCTTGTCGACGACCTCTTGAATCTCGGCATCGATCGCTTCGAGTTTCTCCTCGTTGGCGATGTTGCGCTCGATCAGGATCTTTTCGAGCCGCTTGATTGGATCGCGCTTCAGGGCTTCCGCCTCTTCTTCCTTCGTTCTGTAAAGCTGCCGGTCGTTGTCGGCGGCGCCGTGTCCGGAATACCGGTAGGTCATGATCTCGACCAGGTACGGCTTGCCTTCTTTTCGGACCCACTCGATGATCCGCTCGGCGTCCTTCTTCATCTGCAGGACGTCCATGCCGTCGATCCGCTCGCTCTTGATGTCGAACGGAAGGCCGCGCTTCCAAAGCTCCGTGTCGGCCGCGTGGTACTCCAGGCGTGTCCCCATTGCGAACTCGTTGTTCTCGATAATAAAGATGCAGGGCAGGTCGTACAGGGCCGCCATGTTGAGGGTCTCGAAGACGACGCCCTGGTTGGCGGCGCCGTCGCCCATAAAGTTAAGGGTCACCTTGTCGTCGCCGCGATACCGCGAGGCGAACGCGAGGCCGGCGCCGAGCGGGATATGTCCTCCCACGATGCCCCAGCCGCCGTACATGCCGTTCTTGGGATCGTAGATGTGCATCGATCCGCCCTTGCCGCCCGCCGTACCCGCCTTGCGGCCCATGATCTCGGCCATCACTGCGACCGGATTCGTCCCCAGCAAGAGAGCGTGAGCGTGATCGCGATAGGCCGTGATCACATAGTCGTGGCCTTTGCGAATCGAGTGCATCCAGCCGACGGCCAGCGCCTCCATGCCGATGTAGACATGCATGTACCCGCCGGCCTTGCCCTGGCGGTAAGCCATGTTGCACTTCTCTTCGAAGTGCCGAATGAATACCATGTCGCGGTAGTACTGCTCAATCTCGGCAGGCGATTCTAAGTTTTTTTTCACGGCTTGTTTGGCCACGCTGAAGTCCTCTCGGGGAAGTAAGGATAGTGTTTCGGAAGCGTCGGGTGCTGCGCCTTTGTAGCGGACGACCGGATTGGAAGTTTACCCGCGCTTCCCCTCCGCCTTCACCGAATGGTAGGCGCCAAACGCCAAAGTCCGGCGAGGGCGCTCGGCTGCAGGATGAAGTAGAGGGAGATCGCCGACACCGAGCCCCAGAGGGCGGTCAGCAGCAGCGGATACCGCAGGACGCACCGCGTATCCTTCTTCCCCTTCACGTAGGCCGCGACGTAAAACGCCGCGCACAACCCCGACGCCACCGGCAACACAAACCGCCCCGCAATCAGCGCAACCGTCGCCACCTTGCAAAACTGAAACGCAATCCCCTCGTAGATTTCCCCCTTTGTCTTTTCCATGCCGCATTATCGACCCGGGACGGGTCACCGAGCATAGCCGACTCGCCTCAACGCCCCGGCTATGCTCGGTGACGCCTCCGGCGTCGCTACTGCCGACTGCCGCGCCAAATCCCGAACAAGAACCACGCCAACGTCACGAAAACCCCCAGGGGGATGACCGCCAAGATCAGATCGACGGGGCCGTTGGCATTGGGCTGCGGGTGCTGGATGGCTCCCACACCTACCACCACCAGGTAAATGCCAAACAACAAAGCGGGAATACCGAAGAAGAAGAACAGGCCGATAACGAGGCAGGAGATGACTTCGCTCGGCTTTTCCGGTGGAACCACCTCTTTCGGAGGCTCCTTTGGCGCTGGGGCCGGCGGGCGGCGCTTGGGTGCCGGCGCCGGCTTTTTCGGCGCCTCTTTCGGCTTAGCCTTCGGTTGGTCGCGGATCGCGGATTCCGTCGGCTCGGCGCAGTTGAGACAGAAAACTTCCCCACGCCTCAACTCCCGCCCGCACTTGCTGCATCTCATCTTGCCGGATCGCGATCCTTAAGGATGATGATAGCCCAGCGCACTTCAGTCGCCCCTAACGCTTTCGCAGCACCATCACAAGGAGCGCGATAAGCACCACCGCGAATGCCAAAGCGCCCCCGATAAATGGCAAGAAAAGGCCAGCCGGGTCCTTGATTGCATTGGAAGCCAATGTGACCACTAGGCATCCACCGAGGAGACTGGCTGGTATTCCGACTACGATGAAGAGGAAAACCGTAAAGCACGTCGACCACCCGTTGTCCCGATTCTTTGACTTGGGCTCGACATGCGGTTGACCTTCCCGTGGGCTGCCGCAATGCCAGCAGTAGGCCAGATCGTCGTTAAAATCCCTCCCACAGTTCTTGCACTTCATCGGGGCGCCTACTGCTTCCGATGGCTCCTGACCAGAAAAGTGAGGAGGAGTCCGAAGACCGCCAATAAGGCTAGCGAAAGAGCCATCACGCCAAGCTGGGAACCGCTGCCTATCGCACTGCCGGAGATCATCAGGAAGCACCCTCCACACAGGCATGACGGAATGCCGATCAGCACAAAGAGGGTGATCGCCAAGACCCTGTGCCAAGGCATAGGTCCGGATCGCGTTGGCTGCATGACGGGAGGCGGCTGCCCTTCGAGCGGGTAATGGCCAGGTTCGAGCTCGACTGGCGGCCCGAAGCGAGGCGCCGGCCGATCCCCCTGCCAGGGCGGCTTTGAAGGCCGTTGCGGCATCGGACCGCCGCAGTTCGGGCATGTCGCGCCAACGTCGGGTAGGTCCTGACCGCAGTACTGGCAATAGTCCATTCAGCTCGCCTCCACCGGCTCGGCCGCCCGCCGCGACTTTATGGCCCAACCCACAACCGAACCCACGATCAGTTCGAGGCAGAACCACTGCATCGGCGACAGACCAAAAAACAATGTCTCCCGCCAGCGGACGAACTCCAGAAGGAACCTGGTCAGCCCAAAACCGAAGAGATAAAGGAGGAACAGGTCCCCCTCCCTCTTCACGTGGCGACGAGCCCAAAGCAAACCGCCAAACAATCCGGCTGCCGTGACGGCCGAATAAAGCTGAGCGGGATGACGCCAGGCGCCGTGCTGATACACCGCCCAGGGCAGGTCGCACTTCTCCCCATAGCAACAACCGTTGAAGAAGCATCCGATCCGGCCGACCGCCTCGCCGGCAGGGAGCGCCAGCGCAAACAGGTCGCCGGTCGACCGCCGAATTCCGAGCCGCCGCTTCGAGACCTCGACCCCGATCCAGCCGAAAATTAGGCCGCCCAGGAGCGCCCGACCGCCGGATCGCGGATCGAGAGCGGCCGCCGCCGGCAAGCGCAGCGGCCAACCTTCCGCAACCAGTTGGGTGAGCTTTGCCCCCGCGATGCCGGCCGCAAAGCCGCTGAAGGCCACCCAGCCGATCCCCTTGGTCGCCAACCGCTTTTGCGATGCCGCCCACCAAAGCACCACAGCGCCCACCAAGTACCCGAGGCCCGTGAAAAACGCGCCGGCAATCATCCGCTTAGCACCCTGAGAGTCGATGTTCGGCCGGCCGGAAAGTCGGATGCATCGGCGAACAGCCATCGCCAGCAGAAGCTGTGCCGGCGCGGATCCTCTTCGAACGTGCCCACGTGGACGCAGCATTGCCGGATGCGCGAATCGTGGAACGTGTGGGCGTCCATGAACATCTTTACCGAAACCCGGAACGTCTTCTCCGCCATCTTTTCCAGGCTCTCCGACGGCCGTACAATCAGGTCGGCAAGGCCGGGAATACAGTCGCACATCCGCAGGATGTCGACTGCCAACTGTGCCGCGCTGACCTTCTGTTGCTCCGAAAACACGCGCTGCAAGACGCCGTTTTTGACGAGCTCCTTCACCATCTCCGACGCGTTTTCGAAGGAGATCGTGTTGGCCACCAGGTGTATCCAGTTCTTCAACTCGTCCCTGCCGACCAGGTTCGCCAGCGACTTCCAGCCGTTCTTCGTTTTGATGAGGTACGCAATATCGCAGCAGTCGCGATGGGAGCAGGGCAATGGGATGAAGTCGGTCCAATCGACCAGGCCGCTCGTTTGAGTGCTCAACCGCCGTAAAACGCCGGTCGGCGTCGTCCGATCCAGGGGGTCGTAGTTCACCGTGCGCCCGGATCCGAACATCGGCTGGATCGCTAGGCCAGCGCATCGCGGCGTATCCAGGCCGAGCTTGAGGATGTCGCCGACTTCGTCGTCGTTGATCCCCTTGGCCACGGTAGCCACCAGGGTCGTAAACACGCCCGCCTGGTTCAGGCGGCAAAGCGCCAACCGCTTTTCCTCGGAAACGTCCTCGCCGCGCAGCTTGGCATAAGTCTCAGGGCGGAAGCCGTCGAACTGAAGATAGACCTCGATCCGGTCCCGATGCTTCTCCAAGAACCGCAGAAACCGGTCGTCGCGGGCGATCCGCCTGCCGTTGGTGTTCAGCATGACCCGCGTAATGTTGCGCTGCATCAGTTGTTCGAGCAGCTCTTCGATATCCTTTCGTATCGTCGGCTCGCCGCCGGAGACCATCAGCACGCTGAGCTTGCCCTGCTCGCGCAGCAGCATCGTGTCGGCGGTGTGCAGGACCTGTTCGATGGTGGGCAGATTTGACGCGGGTTCACCCGGCTGTAGGGCGGAGGCGTAACAGGTCGGACAGCTGTAGTTGCAGTTCTCCGTGACGTTCAGCAGCAGGATGCACGTGTGCTGCCCGTGCGACGCGGGCAGGCCATCCCGATATCCGACCGGAAATCCTCTGAAGTTGTGGGGACGGTCCGGGGTCACCTGGAGGGTCGGCGTACCCCAGCCGGCCCGAGCGGCCCAGATCTCAGCGTCCTCTTCGTACAGGCTCTCGGTTTCGCCATGCACTGGGCAAAACCGGCGCATCCAGACGCTGCCGTCGTGGGAGACGAGCATCCCGTCGACGAACGTGCCGTCTTCGTCCGACCGCCGCTGCCGGTCCGAAAAACAGTGCGAACAAACCGTCCGGGTGTACTCCTCGATCTTATACGGACGCGGCGACAACCCCGGCATGTAAACAGTGTAAACAGTCTTTTGCGACGGCCGGTCGGAATTATGTCGGCCTGTCGCCAGTATTCATGGTGTGGTTTGCTCCATCCTCGCCCTCGTCTTTTCGCGTCAGGCCGCCAACATCAAGGTTCGCTGGGTAGACGACGAACCAAAAGCCGTTCTCGCCATTCTTCACAAGGAAGAGGCCCACGAGCAGGTCGCCGATGCCGACTGGCAAAAGCTGTTTGAAACGGAGGGCTACAAGCGCCTGAAGGACCGCGAAGCCGGCATGCGACGCCCCTTTACCGACGACAGCTTCAAAACCTTCGTTTCGTCGCCCGACTTGGTCGCCAAGGCCTCCGGTTTGGAGAAGGCGCTTGCTTCGTGGGGCCGCATCGAAGTCGTTGCTATGGGCAGCAAATGCCTCAAGTATTTGCCGAAAGAGGCCGTCATAAAGGCGAGCGTGTTCCCGCTGATCAAGCCCATCACGAACAGCTTCGTTTGGGGTAGCCAGAAGGACCCGGCGATCATGCTGTACCTTGACCCGGCCGAATCTGCTCAGGCCTTCGCGGTGACGGTAACGCACGAGTTTCACCATATCGGCTACGCGAGTTGCTGTCCATCGAAAAAGTTCGAGAGCTGGGCCAAGACTCAATCGGGGGCTCGGCAGAAGGCCTGGATGTGGGTGGGGGCGTTCGGCGAAGGCTACGCCGTCCTTGCCGCCGCCGGCAACCGCGAGGTAGACCCGATGGCTACCTTCAACCAGCAAGTCAAAGACGCCTGGAACTACGGCATGGAGCATCTGGCCGAAGATATGGACAAGCTGTCCGCTTTCTTCATGGACACCATCTCCGGCAAGATCCCGGCCGAAATGGTCCAATCCCACGCCTCCAAGTTCTACGACGTCCAAGGCCCCTGGTACACCGTCGGCTACGTTCAAGCAACGACAATCGAAAGAATCTTCGGCCACGCCAAACTAATGGACTGCTACCGCGACCCGCGGCTATTGATGCCCACCTACAACGCCGCCGTAGCCCGCCTGCCCAAGGACGCAAAGCGCCCGCCCATTTGGTCCGCCGACCTCATCAAGGCATTCTCATAGTTGAGTCCGGCCCATCCCCCGCCAAGTTCGAATCCTAGTTGGCCAACTGTATGCTCCGATGTGGAATGCGCATAGACCGGCCAAGAGATCGAGACATGATTGACACTCGCACAGGACACCGTCTTGAAGCAATAAAGGTAGTTTGCGGGTACGCGCGTCGCCATCGGCCCAATGAATTCGGCGTTGCGAGGGCCAGGATGCTTAGAACCTGACTGATGGAGTTGACAGGTAGAGCGCGGATCGCCTAAGGTAGCACAAAGCAAAATACCAGGGAGAATCAATGTTTCCATTCTTGTCTCTCATCTGCCTTACCCGACTCGGCCAAGCATCGATACCAAACTCCGACCTTGACAAGCTAATCCTGGGCCTACGAGTGACATCTGGTTCGTGGGCGGGCACCTACGTTCAGGTCCATCAAAATTCACCTGGCTTCCGATGGTATTTCGTTACCGAGGGCCTACGGGGCATTGCCGATCGCGATCAACACTTCGGCATTGAGTCTTTGTTGAATCAGTATTTGGCACATCTCGATAAGCACATGCTAATCGATGACGTTCCCGATATAAGTGTTCTCGCAACCGTCCCAGCGGATAGCGACGACACTTACGCTGCCTCGTTCATCCTGCTTTGCCTCTCCATTTCCAACTCGCGTGCAGGGAGCCAATGGCTCATGGACAACCTGGCTCGTGTCAAAGCTGTGGCGAAAACAGTCCTACTGGAAAACCAGCTAACTACTGGCCCTAGTAGGGGATTGATTCCAACTTTCTCAAAACACCGAACCCATTTTCCGCCAGATGTGCTCCACACTCCCTTTTGTTATCTCGAAGATTCGTGCGAAAACTATGCCGCGTTGTCGAAACTCGGAACCTTCTTGCGGTCAGTAAAGGATTCCGACGCAGCAAACTATGAGGAGGCTGCTGCCCATTTGGCTAGGGCGATTGAAAGGTTTTTTTCTCCAAAAGATAGCGCCTTCTACGTCCTAGACGGCCAAATTGGAGGACCGTGGTTGGAGCCAAAAAACGTGAAGTTCTATCCGGGCCGGGCAAGTCAAGTCTTCCCTGAACTCTTTGGAGTTCCCCTCGGCTCGCCGAAGAGAACGCGAGAGCTTTACAATGCAGGATGGGCCTTCCTTAACGCAAACCATGACAGGTGGTACCAGGAGCCACCGACAGATGGAAGTACCGGGGGGTTTCCGTGGATGATATTGGGCGTTGTCGCCCAAATGAGACATGAAACAGCGATCGTCAACAAGCAGATAGCTTGGTTTGACCGAGAATTAACGGCGGGTGCTAAGCAAAACCTCTTCGGTCAAATACAGGAACTCGGCTTTAGGAGATTCCTCACAAAGTAGAGCCGGACTCCTCATTCCCATCTGTTTTGCGTGCGCTCTCCGAATAACCATGGTCGACAATCTTCCTGGTATCGTTTATCCTTTTCTCGATAGAAACGATAAGTGGATCTGTGGGTTCAGACAAGTTGTTCCTGCATATCTCCAGGGCCTCTTCATACAGGTTAGACGCCCGCGTTCGATCACCGGATTCCATCATTGCATCGCCGAGATCTCGAAGTTGAGCAGCTGTATGCGGATGGTTTATGTTTTCGGAAAAGAAGCGCTTCTGCATAGCTATTCCTTGGCTCAGAGCATCGAACGCCCCCGCCAGGTCCTCAGGCTTCCGCTCCACTCGGTATCGACGAAGAAGGGCCTGCCCCAAGTAGTCATAATCCCCCAGTATCTTCCGCGCCCATCCCAGCTCCTCGCTAGGGCCATGAGAATTAGCGACTTCCGACTCTCGTGCCAGCACCCGCTTGTGAACCTCGATGCCTTCATCAAGCTGCCCTATTTCCTCGAGGAGCTTTGCGTAAGTACTCCAAAATGAAAATGATATTGGCTTCTCTGCCCTTTCAAGGTCTTCGCTCATAGCCTTCGCCTTACGAATCCAGCGCCATGCTTTTTCGTAACTACCGGAGCTCCAACGGATGACGCTAAGGCGTAATATGCACTTGAAAATCAGATCCTTCGGAGCACTCTGCTTTACCAATATACTGAAGGCTTGCCATTGAAGCCTCATGGCGCGAGAATGAGCGCCAGAATGTTCGAGGGCGTATGCATGGCTATCGAGAACGAAAGGATCGGGATTGATCGAGTTTTGCAAATACGAAGAACCTAACTGCACAGCTTCCAGACGATATCCTCGTTGGATCAAATACCCGATGAACATGGAAACCAGTTGCGACAATTCTTCGCAGGAGTTAACAGCAAGTTGAGCAGAAGTTGTCAGTTCGCTAACATGGGGCAACAACATTCTCCCGAGCCATGGAGCCTTTGAAGCAGTAGTCAAGTTTGCCTTTGCGTAATTTAAAACAAGCATCACAGCTTCGTCGTACACTCGGAACTGAGAAGCTCCCAGGGCGTCGCGTTCGACGAGGTGAATGACTTCATGAACAGAAAAGATCCCTCCGCGTAACTCCTCCAATGAATGATTGTTCCCACCTTCCTGTGCGAGAATTGAGGTTTCCGCAATCGAGTAGTCTCCAAGCGACGGGATCCAGTTTGTAATTTCTAAGGCGCTTGGATGCTTTACTTCTTCCCCGAGCACTACGCCGGATTCTACGGCGTTCTCAAGTGTTTCTCCCACCACGATAGCCGAGTTTTGGACGAAGAGTTCAACGGGGGTAGCCGTCGCAGCTAAAAAAGAATGAATACGCAAACATGCTTGGACGTTTGGTGAAAGGGTTCTGATTACCGCGCGAATTGCAATGTCAAGTGCGTCGGGATAGGGAGATTGCCCAGAATCCATGTTTCGAATAAATTCAGCTTTACCCTGCTCGAAGATTTCGATAAACTGACGAAAGCTATAGTGCCTTCTCCTAACGAAGAATCCTACTACGTCCAAAAGTAGGGGCAAAGTGCCAATGTGCTTGATGACTTCGTAGCATGCTAGTATTTCTTCATTGGTGTTATCATGACCGGAGCTTCGCAAGAGCATGTCGATCGAATCGGTAGGATCCAGTCCTAGGAGGTGGACAGAGATGACGGTTCGCTCCCAACTAGTGAAGCGCGACGTTACGAGTGTATGGCAAGACCCGGTAATCGGGATGAATTCTTTGATCGACGCCTCGTTCTCCACATTATCAATTAGCAAAAGACGCGGCGTCGTTTTGTCGCGGTCTAAGTGGCGGATTATCGCTTCACGTTTCTTCGAGTCTGTGAGCAGTGGATCGAAGCTCGGCGGATTCAAGTTATCATAGATATGCGCAAACTGCTCATCCAGAGGGTGTCGGCAGTCGACGATAAAAATCTGATGATAGCAACGCCAGAATACTTCAGCGTATTGTCTAGCTAGCGATGTCTTGCCAGTCCCCGGCATTCCCGTGATCGCCACAACTCTTCCTTCACTTGGCAAGGGCTTAGGTTCTTGAAAAAACGCCTCGAGGATTTCGGAGAGATCAGCCTTCCGGCCAACAAAGTCGAGCGCCGGCAGTTGACCTAGCGAATGAAATGGGGCGACTCTTGGAGGCGGTTTGGCTCCGTCGACTTCCAGAATCATTTCAAAGAGGTCGTTCCAACTGTCTTCGTTTGAAAGTGTGAGGTACTGGAACCTGAGCAAAGGTGGCGTGGCTACGTCCCGCCATTCACCCTCCAATAATAGGGGAATTATTCTTTCGGCGCCGTATGTTTCGTAACAGGTCCATTGCTTCTGCTTCCAGCGGGGAGTAATGATGGGCAAGATTACGCGGCTATCGTCTCTCGCTCGGTCAATTTCTTTGAGCCATTGACTTACCGCCCGAAGACGTACTTTGTCAAACCAGGGTTCGATCCCGGCACCACGGAGTCGATCAACAACTATGCGAGCGTAGTGTTCGTCTTCGCTGGCGTAACTTATGAAGCAAGCGTGACCCACAATGCGCTGACTGTACCTTCCCGGCTTCTGGGAGAAGAAGGCGGACGAAAAGAGAGGAACAAATCCGCAGGCAGAGTTTGAGCTCGTGGACATTGGGTTCAAGATGCCGATTGCAGGGGAATGACGAGTCGAGAATGCACCGCCAGTCATCGATCTTGTTCGAACGACGATTGCATCGAATGCTGATGATGGGCTGATCGAGGGACGCGATCTGGAACTTGATCTCGAGGCGGCTTGCGACGATGTGCCTTGGCCTGGAGTACCGATTCAGTCTTGAAATCTTTAGACCTTTTCGAACATGGAGGCCGAGATATGCTGACCCTTCGAGGTTTCCCACGCTCCAGGAGGCTCTCGCGCCCTTCGAAATGTCAATCAAGGTCGAAGGGCCCCCGTTCGTGCGTGACAAACTGTGACGACAACAGCCTAGAATCTTGCTCGGAGATACTCCGAGATTGCCATCTGTACTTCCTCGGCAGAGTTGGTCGGTGACACGGCTAGGTTCCAGAGGGGAGCAAGGATAGCATCGCGCGCCAAGGGATGACTTTAGCTAAGAAATCAGACGAAGTCAAACGCTCGGCTAGCCCACACCTCATATTTCTTCGGAGTGAGACCGAGCGAGTGCCTTCTGGAACTGTGGCATGATCTCTAGGCGGTCAGGCAGAGGAACTCAAGTGGCTCAAACGACCGATCGAAGATAACCACTACGCGATCACACCGTACAATACTTCCGCCATCGATCACGAGAGGCGGCGACGGTGTCCTGGATGCTTCTGATGGAACAGTCTACAACTACTAGATCGGAGCACTCACGATGAAGTCCGAGGTTCGAAAAGCGTCCAAGACGGGCAGCCAAAACTTGTAGCCTCTCGGTCCCCGTTTCGGACCGAGAGGCTACTTTATTTCGAAGCTGCGACGACACGTATGTCCTTCGGCCAACCTCCGCTGCACCAAAAATGATATTTAGGACGCCTTCGCCGCTGGGCTGCATGGCATACGTCGGCGGCCCAGCGGGTGAGTTCAGGATTGCCGGAGCTCTGGGCCAGGTTGACCGCTTTCCCCATCTCGTCTGGCAGCGCAACTGGAGCGCGGAGTTTTAAGGGTTCAGACCACCAGCGATCTCTCAAGGATCCAACGAATTGCGTCCAGCTTAGGAAATAGATGGAGTTCAGCAAAAAGAGTTTCTTTTCGGGGTTCGGGATCTCTTCTTGAAGATAGAAGCGCAAGTGCCCGACAATGCCCCCGTCCAGACTCCCAGGAAAAATGAGGTCAAAATCCTGCACCATGTTATCGTCTATTGGATCCGGATGTCGAAGCCATGCAGCAGCTTCTTCGTGGTCGCGTCCGGCATAACTCGTTTCCGGCTTCGGGGCGGGCGTTTCCTCCATTGCTGCTCGTTACCGATTGTACAGAAGTTCGAACTGCGTTCCAGATGGGCAGCCACAAGGTCGATTTCGAGGCTTCCGTCGAATGACGATCTGTCCCGTCATTCTTTCTCCCAACCTCTATCACACCAAAAGCCGTATTTGGGACGTCGTCTCCGACTGCCAGCATTCGAAACGTTCGTGGCCCTACGGACGAGTTCAGGACTCCCGAGCTCTGGGCCAGGGTGACTTCCTCCTCCATCTCGTTGGTCAGCGCAACCGGAGCGGCGAGTTTGAAAATGTCAAGCCACGTTCGACGACTTAAGGCGCCGGTGCTTGGGACAACGAAAGCGAGAAACAGCTCGTGTCTCTCTA